>Ga0335072_10000156_pt1 | contig 144751 bp, 150 predicted proteins | sample Lox_Sample_21_FD_206725 | JGI IMG/M metagenome (GOLD analysis project Ga0335072, IMG submission 206725) | Soil microbial communities from Loxahatchee National Wildlife Refuge, Florida, United States - Lox_Sample_2.1 | ecosystem: Environmental > Terrestrial > Soil > Wetlands | place: USA...
GATTCGCGAATTAAGGGCTCCAGGTTAGGCGCCACGAGCAAGGTTAATACGAGGACGAAGTGGTGCGTGCGAATGCCAGGGACGTCAGCTGCTCGCTGATATCCTCGCAGCGGACCAGTCTATACTAAGTTAAATCCAAATCGTCGTCTCACATACTCAATCATTGACTATTTACACATTTGTCGTCGAATGCGAAGACAGCTAATTAAGTTGTCTTCCGATAATGGCTCACAATTCTGTGTTTGGAGAATCATTCGGTCTTCTATGACATATGTCGTCTGCCTCGTAAATGTCTATTTCCCAGCAATGATCAGATAAGCACTGCAAGCTATAGGAATCAATGTACAAATTTCATGTTCAAGGCTCAAAGATGCTCAAAATCTACATTACTGTAAGGAAGCACAAGTTTAACATTGACACTAATGACAAAAATACTACCCGACGGCACCAAATACCGACACATAACTTGTAAGCTTAAGCAACAGTATCGGCAAAGCCAAGACAACAGCTCCAAATGGCCTTTCTGCATGATTTGTCATAATTCTCACAAGCATGTCCATCCTAGTTTCACTTCTCGGCATACACGACTTCTTTAGCTTCTGACTTCCAGCAAGTTTTCCATTCGTCTATGAACGGTGCATTTTGGCCATAGTGTTCAACGCGCTGCCGTTCTTGAACCACTCCAACTGACCCTCGTTGAAGGTGTGGCTGAGCTTGATGTCGAATGTCTTGCCGCCGTTCGCTGGGTGCACGCGCAGCGTTATGGGCTTGCCTACCGCCAGCTCTGTGACCAACAGGTCAACTTTGTCATCCGGTTGGATCTTGTCGTAGTCTGCCGGGTCGGAGAACGTGAGCGGAAGCATGCCTTGCTTCTTAAGATTGGTTTCGTGCTGGTGGTGATCATGTTAGTACAGACATTCACTCAACTTGCAATGGCACCACTTACGATTCGCGCAAATGACCTAGTTATAATTGCAAGACCACCAAGATGTCTTGGTTCGAGAGCAGCATGCTCACGGGATGAGCCTTCACCGTAGTTCCAGTCACCAATGACTACCCATTTGATTCCTTTCTTCTTGTAGTCACGTGCCACATCTGGCACTCCTCCCCAGGAGCCATTTGTTTGATTCTTGATCTTGTTGGCCTCTCCATTTGCCGCATTGATGGCACCGATCAGCATGTTGTTCGAGATGTTATCCAAGTGGCCACGGTACTTCAACCAGGGACCAGCCATGGAGATATGATCGGTGGTGGTCTTACCTTGAGCCTTAATCAAAATTGGTAGACCCAGCGCATCCTTGCCGTCCCATGGCTCAAATTTCTCAAGAATCTGAAGACGGTCCGAGGTAGGCGAAACTGCGACAGACACTGAGGCACGGTCCTTGGGAGGAGCTTGGTAGGTGTCTTCACCGGGATCAAAACCTTGAGCTGGGAGACCAACACCATGAGGCTCCTTAAGCTTGAACTCCTTCCCGTCCTTGTCTTTGAGCGTGTCGGTGAGTGGGTTGAAGTTGAGAGTACCGGCAATTGTCAAGGCAACGACAAGATCTGGAGAAGTGACGAATGCGTGAGTGGCCGGATTGGCGTCATTACGGCCGGTGAAGTTACGGTTGTAGGAAGAGATAATCGAGTTCGGCTCACCCTTCTTCACGTCTGTCCTATTCCATTGGCCTAATCATAAGTTAGAAAAGATAATAGCAGAAGCTGGTTAATTCTAGTCGAAAAGAGGCAGACAAAGTGAGATGAGTACTACGTACCAATGCACGGACCGCAGGCGTTGGCAAGGACCATGCCGCCGAATTTCTCAAATGTCTCGAGTTGACCATCACGAGCAATGGTTGCACGGATTTGCTCAGAGCCAGGAGTAACTGTGAAGAGAGACTTTGCACCAATGCCATGAGACATGGCATCTTCAGCGATGGATGCAGCACGTGTCATGTCCTCATACGACGAGTTGGTGCAAGATCCAATCAAGCCAACCTTGAGCTCTTCCGGCCACTTGTTCTCCTTGACGGCTTCCTTGAATTTGCTGATCGGAGTGGCAAGATCCGGAGTGAATGGTCCGTTGATGTGTGGTTCAAGTTCGCTGAGGTTGAGCTCGATGAACTGGTCGTATTCGGCACCCTCATCTTCGTGGAGCTCCGCAGCATATTCGCGAGCGAAATCACCAATCTCCTTACGTTTGGTGGCGGCAAGGTAGTCGTACATGCGATCATTGAAAGGAAAGAGAGACGTAGTGGCTCCAATCTCAGCACTATACAGTTTGGTTAGCACAGAAAATGGAAGTACAAGGAGATTTCAAGGATGAAAACTAACCCCATGTTGCAAATCGTACCCATTCCAGTGCATGAGAGTGATTCAGTGCCAGGACCATGATATTCGACGATGGCACCAGTGCCACCTTTGACGGTGAGAATGCCAGCTACCTTCAGGATGATATCCTTTGGTGCAGTCCAGCCAGAGAGCTGGCCGGTAAGCTTTACGCCGATGATCTTGGGTGCCTTGAGTTCCCATGGAAGATTGGCCATAACATCAACGGCGTCAGCACCACCAACACCAATGGCAGCCATACCGAGACCACCGGCATTCGGAGTGTGGGAGTCGGTACCGATCAGCAAACCACCAGGGAAGGCATAGTTCTCGAGAATGATCTGATGAATGATACCAGAGCCAGGTCTCCAGAAACCAATGTCATACTTTGCGCAGGATGTGGAAAGGAAGTCATAGACCTCTTTGTTGATATCCTTCGCCCGCTGCAAGTCCTGTGAGCCACCAACTTGTGCCTCGATAAGATGATCGCAGTGCACAGTGGTGGGAGTGGCCACTGATGGCATTCCAGCCGACATAAACTGCAGGATTGCCATTTGAGCAGTGGCATCCTGGCAAGCAACGCGGTCAGGTCGGAGCTTAAGATAGGACTTGCCACGCTCAATATCTTGGCCATGAGGGTCGTCAAGGTGCGAGTAGAGGATCTTCTCGGCGTAGGTCAGAGGTCTGTTTAGTCTCGAGCGGACGATTCCGAGGTTTTCCTTCATCTTGGCGTAGTTGATGTAGTGACCTTTTTCCCAGTTGGTCATCTCGACCTTCTTGTTGAGGTTTGGAGCATCGCTGACGGTTGCCAGGCCACGGCGGCCAACCTAGAAGAGACATCAGTGTACAGATCAAGGCGGTACAGAGTATAAAGATGAGGATGAGAGATGATAGGAAGCCGATTGAGGTGGTGGTGGCGCAGCGGATAGCTGTGACGAAGCTCTTCGATAGAGCAGCTCGTCCCCGCAGTAGATCGTGGTTTCATCGGACAGAAGGTCAGGAATGGAGTCAATGGCTTTACTTACCAGCCTGCGAGCAGCCAGCCGAGCAGACAGCATGATTTCAAGCTTGAGTCGGCCAACGAAGTGTTAGGTTTGTGGTGGAAAGTGGAGTGGAGAGGGAAGTGGGTGAAGAAGAGAGTTGAAGATAGCGCGGGCTACAGGTTTTCGGTGGATCGAGAGCGTATGCGAGTGGCGTGTGCTAGGTCACTTCAGTGCAATTGGGTTAGCCGGCGGATTGCAGGATTATCAACGCCGCAGAAAGAGCTGTGGAAAAGCAAAAGGAAAGACAAAGCGAAAAACTTACCTCTGCAGCTATTACCACCACTGTTGTCTGTGTGCTTGTTCGTTTCTCTATCGTATTAGCTTTACGCGGTCTTTTCCGCCAGTCTCCCTCGGCAACCGGGTGCGCTTGACACGCAAATTCGAACAGCTTTGCCAAATCTTTGCCGTCGGAAGGCAATCAAAACGAAAATGAATCGTAGCAGCTCAGCAATACTACCTCCACAAATACATGCCATCGCCGGGCCGGTGTCGCTTTGCCATTATAGTCTGCAGACCAGCCTGGTGAACCTCCAAGGCCTGGCCCACAACTTCCCGTCCACCGCGGACCAGAGGAAGAATCGCTACAACTGGTTGCTGGCTGTGTAATTGCCTTTTCGCCGGCTGTGATTGGCTGCCCTACGCGAGCCAAAGAGTCTGCAGACCTCGAAAATTTAGCTAGCATCGTCAATACTTTCACCATCGCAGTGCCACGCCTGTTTATCTCGTTCCGTTACCATTCGCCTTACGTATCTGACTCCAGTAGTACCTTGCTACCGCTGTCCGGGACCCTGTCGTTGTGCTTCGCCATGCCCGCGATCCGTGGCGCAAAGTCCAAAAAGAAGACCAGGCGATACACGCGCGATATCGACCAAATCCACTCCGATCTTAAGCATCCGCGGCATCTCGAACAGTACAAAGAGACCAAGGCGGCAGAAGATCTGCCAGGCCTTGGCCAGTGGTACTGCATCGAGTGTTCCAAATGGTTTGCTGACGAGACCAACTTCAACGCACATGTGAAAGGCAAAAATCATAAGCGAAGGTACGCACTTTAGGCCTTATTGCAGTGTTTTCTATCAGTCAAAATCTGATAATCTCGCTCCAGGGTTAAACAGCTAAAAGAAGAGCCGCATACTCAGAAAACAGCCGACTCGGCAGTGGGTCTTTGGACAGACAACGGCCAGAAGAAGACTGACGATGTGGCCGACGAAATGGCCACCGAACCACCATGAGAGGATTTACGCTGCCATTTGCTTAACATCGTCCAATACAGGACTTACATCTAAGGCATAGTGCGCGGATTCAGTAGGAGTCTCAGAGAAGCGCTTCGGCCAGCCATATATGGCTCCGAGCGTTCGGAGGTTCACGGTTCCGGTGAGAACTTACGGAGTGTGATATGCCTTTTGCACGCGGCGCGCAAGAAGACCATCAAGATGTCGTATACAACTGTGAGATGCTTGCTGAAGACAAACTAGAGGAATGAAAGCATGTATCGTGGAGCATGCTTCCGATCAATTCAATGTTTCCTGTGGTGGCTAGAATGACAGAAGTAGCGCAAACCACGCTGCTTGTTTACATGTACTACGTAACATCTTTCATGGCAATCCGTGTATCGTCAAATCCTCTGTCACTGATACTCCGCATCCTATAAATGGCCTAGCTACAAAGAAAACAATCACTTAAATCTCAATCTTCTCGTTCGCAGGTGCAGGAGTTGCTGACTAACTTCCAAATCGATGCCTTCTGCCTACTCGCTGCCTACCATCTCTGCCCTCTGTTGATAAATCGTGTAAATTCTTCGCATTCACGTTTAACCTTTTTGCATATTATCACTGGAACTGGTTCTGCCATCATGGAATTCAAATCTACTCCTCTATTTGGCGGAGCTCTACGTTGCGATCTTCCATCAACCTTTGCCGACGTCAGCGAAATTCGCCAAGTACCCGACCATCAAGAAGTATGGCTGGACAAAAATGGCTTTACAAACATCATCGTCGAAATTAACCAGCGTGTTTCAACTGAGGAAGCGCCCACCGACGAAGATGCGTTGCGCTTCCACTTCAAGGACCTGGCCGAGAGCAGCGCCGCCAGCGCCGCCGATGAGACCAAGTTTTGGGCCTCCGGCAGCGCAGTTCTGTCAAAATTCCCCGGCGTGCCTGCTTACACCCTGTTTGCAACACAGCACAATGCTAAGAAGACAAAAAAAAATCCTGAGGACTTTACGGGTGTCTTGATGATGCTCATACGTCTGGAGAAGCAAGAGTCGGACGTGCTGATTTGCGTAAACGTTCCTCATGTCCCAGGCCACTACAACAACGCCGATATTGATCTTCCGGCTCAAAAAGTTGGAGAATTACTGGATAAAGGAGGAGTTATTCGCCAGAAAGTGTTGGAGACGTTCGAAGTCAAGGACTGGAGCGTGTTTGGTGACGATTGATAAGGAAAGAGCGTGTCGTTTTCAATTCAAGAACTACATCAATACGTACTTAGATCAGAGGGAAAGAGTTGGAATCGAGGTCTCAGATCACTGCCAGCCAGCAACTATCATCTAAATGAAATAGGCGACATTAAGGAAGACCTGGATTCCATTGTGGGTTCGACCATTCGCTTGATCTATCGGCCACTTCTGACTTCTTCCTAGCACCTGATGCTTATTTTCCCAGAATTACATCACCACCGAACTAATGAGTGACCATCCGCATAATATTGGCTTTCCATCATGGTACGCTGTTCCAGTTAGCTTCGCTGCAGCCCACCGGAGACTTCATGACCTTACGCAGCCAACTTGCCAATCCGATATCTACCCTCCACTAGTGCGAATGACCACAGTTCTTGCATTCCGCACCACCTTCCGTCATACATCCGCAGGTGGAGCATTCGCCGGTCATGTTGGAGGCTTTGGATTTGGAAACTTTGAATAGCTTTGCGTTGGTGGTGTCAAGAGTATGTTGGATGATCTGAAGTATAACAGCTGTCTAGGAATTGTTTAGACGATATGAAGACAGTATCTATAGCCGTCAGATCCCCCACATCTGCTCAGCTCAGATGACCGTCTCTGCAGTAGGGTGAATTGTCACATGGTCTGTCATTAGCTGCGTACACGTTTCGACGTGTGGGGAGTTGTGCCACAAACAGACTTCCTTTATCACTTCTATTCGCCAAATTCGCTCTTAGCTGCATCTCTTCAAACCAACATATTCATGCTTCCTTATCTTCCCTCTACGCAGGCCGTGCCACGATGCAAAAGAATTGACGAGCTATTACGTTATTGAGTGATAAGGTGTCATTGAGGCTTCTGCTTTGCTATTGGTCCGAATATGCAGATGGGCAAATACAGTAAGCGCGAGAACCATGATGATTTACGAGCCGTCAGATTTAAATGCCTCACATTCATCAGTGACACCAATTAGAAGAGACAATACATATGTGTGGATAATAGACGCACTAACAATGGTCATCAATGAGAGCTACTAATACAAACTTAGGCTTCCCGTCAAAGGCAAGTCTCTGCTCGAACTCCCGACATAAATATTGTAACTTCCCTTCTGCAGCGCCCACTTCTGTGCCACAGTATCCCACACGCTCAGATCCCTCCTCATCAGCTCAAACATCACTACTTGGGACTGTCCCGGCTGCAATGTCAGTTTGTCGAAACCGCGGAGCTGCTTGACGGGGTTGACCTTGCGCCGGAATGCCAACATAAAGCTGCGGAACTTCGGCCGCCGTCACACTACCTGTGTTCCTCACAACGGTAGTGACACGTGCAACCGTGTCCCAGAAATCAGAAGCACCTCCGGGAATGATGGCACCTGTAGGATATACCGAAGGTTTGAAAGAGGAGGCCTGCACAGAGAGAGACGAGTAACTAAATGTCGTGTACGACAAGCCGAAACCGAATTCAAAACGCGGTGTAATATCCATTGCGTCGAACCGACGGTAATCGATGAACACTCCTTCAGTAAAGTTGGACTGCGGGAAGAACGCAAACTCTCCCTCTGCTTGCGACGGCGCGAGCAGCAGTCCATAGTCGGATTCGTTCATTGCGATGGTGTATGGTAGCTTTCCGGAAGGTGACACCTCGCCGTAGAGTAGCTAAACAAGAGCGCGGCCACTATCCTGACCGGGAAGATGTGCAAATATTACTGCGGTAACATTCGGGTTATCAATCCACTAGTCGACGAGACGTATTCCTGCGTTGTGTATGACAACAATCGTGTTACTGCACTGAGCGGCGATGTTAATCACCAGATTATCCGAAAATGAGTCGTGCAGTCCCGTCCGATCTGAACCTTCGGTTGCCCACGCATTGATGAAAACGAGACAAGCGGTTGAAGCGGCGTCAACATTGGAGGTCGAATTTACCGTATCAAAGTCCCAGAAGATTGCTGTACCATCGTTGATCGCTTGCTGAAGGATACCGTCGAAAGGTGAACTAATATACGGCGGAGTGACTGCTCCGGATCCTCCACCAGATACCATCGTTCCATTTCCCGCAAATTGACCAGTGTATCCCGCATCTGGCTCACGGCCATTTGTCCAAGCTGAACCAACGTCGTATTGATCCGGGACCTTAGCATCATAGCCAAAGATTGAGAGCATGGCCGGTTTCTTAAGTGGAAGAGCATTATTCACGTTTTTGACCAGAACATGCCCCTCAGTAGCTCCCTGCAGAAGAGTATCAACGGAATCTGGACTTCTCGCGTTGACAATCTGATGTGGCGCTTCAAAGTTAGCAGGCATTCCCACACCTGGAGTCGGATAGCCGGAATCTTGGTCCATTTGATACCAAGCGGCGAGGATACGAGTCACCTGTGGCATGTTATGAACTTAGACTATCCATGCTGTACATTGGACCAACTGAGGCTCAACTCACCATATCATTCAGTCTCCATTCCGGAACACTACCATTCTGCACAACAGCAGTAAGATTAGGTCCCCAGAAGGTTGAAGACGGCATAGCCATGTCAAGACCGCTGATGGCGCTTGCACCACCGGCGTGCTGAGCTCCCCAGTCGGAAACAACAAACCCTTGATAACCAAGCTCTTCTTTAAGAATACCGTTCAATGTTTTGCTGTTTTGGCAACCATAAGAGTTGTTGATCCGGTTATATGAGCTTCATCCTTCATCAGCAAGTACGACAAATCAATAGTTCAATGTCACTTACCACATGATGTTGCCAGTGCCTGCATGAACCGCATCAGCAAATGGCCAGAGATAGAGCTCATGAAGGGTCTGATCATCAAGGTTCTCAGATATGGCTTGCGTGGTTTGATTGGTCGTCTTATTCGTGCTGGGGTTTCTGTTTGTCTCCTGTTCGTAGACGATGAAGTGCTACTATTTGTCAGACAGTACTCACAAAGATATCTTGACTCTAAAACCTTGGTACTCGTGATGACACCGTTCGACTGAACACCACTGACAGTCTCACTAGCCAAAGCACCACAAAGATAAGGATCATTGCTGAAACTTTGCTCTCGAGTTAGTATCCGTATCATCAACTTATGAGAACAAAACAACCTTCCCAATTCCGACCACCTTCAGCCATACGACCTAAAGGAGAAATGACCGGACCAAGTGCAATATTCACACCCTTCATTCGAAATTCGCCACCCATATGAATTCCTCTTTGATTAGCAAGATCTCTATTCCAGCTATCCCTTTTGTAAGCATCCATGGGTAGCCATCTAGCTTCGCTCAAATGAAGCTCACCTAGCGCCAACATGCAATCCCGAAGGATAGCCATTCACAAATCAGTGGCTCTTACACCGTTGCCAGCATCCTGAAGACACATTCCTGGAAATTTGACGCTCGCGATCGGTGCAATACTTCCCGCACAACCGTTACCGGAGCCACTATATCCAGCAGTGAGGTTCACTTTCTCATCTAAGCTGAGCCTTGCAACTAAAGCACGAGCTTTGGCATATGCGGAAGCCCATGCACCGGTTCCAGTTGCATTTGGTGGTGGTACCTCTGGAGATTCACCGTAGAAGTACGAGTCCTGCGTGATCACTCCCTGTGTATATACTGATGGTAGTGCCGCAAAGGAGATGAGAACTCCAAAGAACCGAAGAAGTGTCATGATGTTCGATTGACGAGATATTCAATCTCCTTAATTCGCTGAAAAGAACTTTGGTAAGCTCCATTATGGGCCCTTATTTATCGTCTGGTAACCGTTCGAATTCTGTTCGGCAGTCAACTTTCCGACGATTTTCCTCTTCGCCTCTAGAATTCGGATGAATCGGTTATTTTGTGAACGGAAGTACTCAACGGTAACGACGTGAGGGGAAGACAAGCATGTCCGCAGCTTCAATATCGCATACAACTTCTTAGCTACTCGATTATAGCGTTAACCAGATCGTGCAAGGATTAAAGAACTTCGCGGCTAGCCATTGGCGGAAGGTGAGAAGAGAGCTGCTGCGTTCGATCTTATAGATCGAAGCTGTGATGTTACAATATTCCCACTGACTCCCTGCACCTGCACGTCGAGGATACCCCACATGATCGCCAAATCAGTGAGCAGCGACAAATATCCTAGGAGTTCAGAAATGCGACTTGCTAGGAAGATACTCGTTTCGGAAATTCAGTTCCAAGGCTTCGCTACAAGCGATGGTTGTATCGCGGAGTATGTTCGTATCTCTGAGGGTAAGGCCACGCACCTCGACAATATACGATTGGAGACGTGTTCAAGACAGGAGAAAAAAAGAGGTACGCTTTAGGAAAAGGAGTAAATGGTTGAAGGTGAAAGAAAGAATCTAAGTTTCCGCGAGACTTCGCGGGCTGTTTCTTGGTCTTACTGTCGTTGAAAAGTAAAAGTCATCTCAAACGGAAGCCACTGTACCTCTGTACTCTAGATCGGCTTTATCATACGGCAAGAACGACTGACAGTTAATGGGACAGCTTGTTATGACAATACGGTAACATCGGCACTGACGTACAGCGGACAGGTTCGCGGGACATTTAACCGTGGTTGTTCGTCTTCTTTTAACACGATTCATCAAAAGAGCTTCAAGAGCGGATCCGTGATCCAACAATGATTAGTTAAGCTCTCTATCAGGGGAGTGTAACGCTGGTCAGGCTGTGGGAATGGACCCACAAGATGAACTAAGCGAATTCTGAGCAAGCCGAAAACCGACGGTGGAGGAGATTGTTTAATGTAAGATGAGCGGGCGTTTCCGTAATATCTGATCTTTAATATGATACTAGGATTAGAAGATTTCTATTCAAGGCCCATAGAAATGTAATATTACGCGTCAAAAGGGGCATCATGATGTTGTCCCTCTGGATCGTAGCTCTTGTACTTGCGCGCATGGAGAGTAGATTTCACAACACACAGGAAGTTATGATTTCGTTCCATTAATAATAACATTTCTAGGGAAATCGGTTATTATGAATCCGTACCATACATGGTCCGTACCATCAAATGAGTACCTTGTCAACATACAGGTAACATGTCGCCACTATTCTACAACCATTTTAAACATAGCAAGAATCATCACTAGCCAAAGCCTTCATCTGGATAATTATTAAGTGAGGGCGTTCAGCCCTGAGCTTGTTCAGATCAAAGGCTCCCAGTACGTCTGCCAACTCACAATTTGGCCGACAATGGGATCCAAATCGTTAGCCACTGACAGGACTGTCGGGCTCTTCTGCCATCCAAGAGGGAAGACTTCCCAGTCGAACCATTGTTGGACCATCCACTTCGGTGCTTGAAGTGAATCCGGGTCAGCAAAGTTACCCTGGCCAAATAGAAGAAGGATAAGGCCGGCTTCGCCGAGAGCGTTGCTTGCGAGGCCGGCTGGTAGTGGCGGACTGCCGAGTGCCTGACTCTCTGCGTTGCGGCGAGCTCGTGTTAGACCGATGGAGGTTGTGTTTAGATAGTCGAGATCCTTGGGAGCGTCGTTGATCAGATCTTGAACCATACTAGGCTGAACGGTGAGTGTCTCGCCTTGAATCAGGTCAAGACGAGTTATGGAAGCATCATGTTCGGTTTCGTCGTGTGCGTCAAGATCAACGAGATTGATTGTTCCGTTCACGCTCACACCCAGTGCGCTAAAGGCCGATTGGGTGAAGCCGAGAATGAAATCCGGGTCGATATTAGTCGCATTAACAATGCCAGAAGTTATCTCTTCCACCGAAAGGTTTAGGCCGTCTCGTGAGCTTTTTCCAGGGTAAGCGTATTGTCAAAACCATGTATGAACTTCACAAGCCTTACATAAAACCTTGATTTGCAAGTGTATTAAGCAAAGGACACGGGCTTCGTGACGCGTTGGGAATGAACCATGATGGTATAAATATAGGAGCTGGGACGTCAACCACGTTGAATGGGGTGGGAAACGCAGATGCCGTAGAAATGATGGCGAGAATCGCGTACGCCGAATAAATCATGTTGATGCGCCTGGTAACCGTGGCCTCAAAGGAAAATCAACGAGAGACTAGAATGCGGATAGAATAGGATATCAAGGAGTGACAAAGAGATAACAGAGAAAGCAAACAGCCGAGGATGAGGTGAAAGGGAAGACTGGAGTAGAACGCAGGACCGACTGTTATATCTATGTTGAATCCTCGTCAGCTCGAACGGCACAACGCCTCTTAACCTTTTTTATTCAAATGGCTTGAGTCCAGTTCGGTCTAGCCAAGTCATCGTAGGTCTGTGACCCACGGCCTCACTCTGCAGAGAGCGGTAGGTTGGCGCTCTGCGTCCTCCCATGAAGAGTCTGTGGGTCATATTCACCACCAAATCCGGAACAAAAACATCCCTGGTACTTACAACATTGGGAATGAGAAAATGCAGTAATGGGGCTGAAATTAGCGGGTTAAAATCCCTTAACTCGCTGTCTGCGATCATGGGAGATACGATCCGGTAGATCCGCTTGCGTAAAGCACAAGGCTTATCTACCGGGTCAAATTCAAATTGGCCAGAACCCCGATGAGACGATTATCAGCAAGCATTAACGAGATTGCGGAGGCTTTTTCGATGCGGTTGCAAGGGTACTTTCCTTATTGACGTCGCCGAGCTGTCGTTCGCTTCACCACTGTTAACGGGAAGGGGATCAGTTCTAGCCTTTTGCTGGAGAAAACTAATAAGCCGGAAATCACGCCATGAAAGGGCATAAAAAGTAAAGGCGACTTTAAAGTCGTGTAGAGAAAAAACGCGCTAGCATTTCTGAATATGTGGTTCGGTAAGGAGTTCTCACACACCGCTTCATCGCAACAGGGCATACGACCATCTCTCAAGTACCTCTTGGAGTATTTCTTGACAAATCATTGCATGTAGGGGTAAAAACAGCCATGTCAATCTGTCCCAAGATGCAGGAACAGATACGGGACCAGAGCTCAGGGCGGGAGGTCCAATAAGTCTGCCCCTGCGCCGCAAACGCCACCCGCATCTTGTTCCCACAGAAAGGATTGCCGGCGGCTGGCTTGTGCAGTAGTTCTAGAGTACAGCTGCGTGGTGTGACGCCACCCGTTCCTCACGTGGCGATAGTCGCGGTGACATTTACACCGGATCGTAGAACCAAGCTCTTGACGAATTGGTTTTTTGAAACCACGAAATGATGACAAGCTAGCGACAGATCACCGGTCAAAATTTCCGCGCTACAGATGCGTTCTGTTGATGAAGGACCTGGGTCAACCGAAAACTACATCGGAAGATGAAAAACTTCCTAGCCTTCGTCACCCAACAAGGTTTATCCAGCCCAGCCCCTTTATAGCTGTGGAGCTCTCTACCCACGTCAAATCCCCCGCTGACCGCGATCTGGGCGTAGAAAAGAGGATTGAGGTGTGCCTCGTTTCGAAAGCGATGGCTTCGAGTGACGCGTTGACGGCCGACCGAAACGGCAGTTTGGACGCGCCTCTCTTGAAATTATCACATTACTAAGTTCAGCTTATTGATCCTCCAAGGTTTTCATTGTCGCGCTTCTATCAAGTTAGACGACCTGAAAGAGCCATGAACTAAGCGCACTCCTGCGTCCAACGCTACCCAACAGGACCATTGTGGTTGACAGGTGGCTCAACGTGCTCCCACGGCGCGCCATACACTCAATCCTCCGGAATGACATGAACTTCCGCCGCTACTCCTGCTTTCCATCGGTACTTGGCCGCCACGTGGTCGTCCAGCGGACCACTTTGACCTGGAGTGGCGTAAAAATTCTCTCTGTAAGTTCCCCCAGGAACTGCGTAATCATGCCATACCAAGCCTCTAGCGCGAAGTTCTGGAAGTAGCAAGTCCACTATATCCACGAAAGAGCCTGGGAAAAGTGCGTATGCAAAATTGAATCCGTCGATATCTGCCTCATTAATCCAAATCTCGAGGCTATCAGCCACCTGTTGAGGAGTTCCTACCAGGAGTGGTCCGTTGCCACCAATGGAAACGTGCTCCGCGATGGTATGTTTAGTCCACTTCGATGTCGCTGGTGTGAATCTCGCGTATCCCTTAACTGTCGATCTACAGGTAGTTCAGTAGCCGAGCTACCACATCCATTATGGACCTTACCGGACTGCGTTACTTTCAACATGTCTCAGTTCTTCATCGTCACCATATTTGCTCAAATCGATACTAGTCCAGCCACCGAACAGAGCCAATGCCCCTTCATGAGAGGCGTATTGACGGTAATCTCGTAACTTCTCCTGAGCCTCTTCCTCTGTTCGACCGAGAATCGGAGTCACCAAGGCGAGGACTTTGATCTTTGATGGATCACGGCCAAATTTCGTCTTTGCTTTCTCTCTAATCTCAGCAATGTTCTTGGCGCATACTGTCGGCGAACGTGCAGAAACAAAGATGGCTTCAGCATGTTGAGCTGCGAATTCTTTTCCTGCCCTTGACGTTCCAGCTTGGAGCAATAGAGGAGTTCTTTGAGGACTTGGCTGACAGATGTGAGGTCCTGGAACTGCGAAATACTTTCCTTTGTGATTAATCTGTCGAACCAAATCTGAAGATGTATAAATGCCTTTTTTCCCGATTCAATTGGACCGCATGGTCACGCCAGCTCGATTCGAACAATTTGTACATCAGTTTGATCCATTCCTCAGCCTGAGCATATCGATCATCGTGCTAACATGTTTAGGATGATATCCAAAAGCTAGAAGTACTTTACTTACTTGAGGCTGCTCCGTACGTCCCAAGTTCCGCACTGCCGAATCCAAATAACTCGTCACGATCTAAATCGTCAGTACAACCACCTACGAACGGCGCCGGCGCATGATAAACTCACGTTCACACCCAATCTACCTTTGGACAAATGATCAATAGTCAAAAGTCTTCTGGCGAGATGATACGGCTGCTCGTACGTCGTTGACACCTAACAGGTTTACCCAAAGTAAAACCACCAGATGCGACTGTCTTTCACAACGTACCGATCAAGCTGTTCCATGAGGTACCTACAGTGGGAGAATCCTTGGCGAACTGATTGGAGAAGTTACTAGAGAAACTCCACCCGAAGTAATCCACGTTGAGAAGGGTTTCGAAAGAGTGAATGTTGGCCTCGACAAAATGAGAAGAGGCGAAATAAGTGGTGGTAAATTAGTAATGGAGATTCGCTGAGTTCTAGACTATGTTACATGTTGCATCTAGGTATCCGCATAGAATATTTATAGACTGAAAGGATGTGAGATCGAAGTCACAATTGGTACGAGTATGCTTCTCAAAGAGAATGAAAATTTGAGAAGCAGTAATTCGCTTCATTCCTTAGTGTAACGAATAGCTAACTTTGTCTAAATTGTGTTCTTCGCCTATAAAACATAAGTCTTCTCAGAAGAGCAAGCGGTATCATTTGTGGCAGATCTAACTTGCTCAGCCATTTCCATGAGGGCATTTGATCAGTATACGCATACCACGCAAGTTAAGAAGAGTTCACGGCTGCAGCTGAAGAACTACGGGGAAAGTCGTATCCAAATTAGATCACATCGGGCACACCTTGGAAGGCGTGCTCGCCGGTTCTCGGGTCATATCGACTAGATCCATTCGTAAGCAAGGATGTACAGGAATTGGTAGCATTAGTATCTCGCTCAGACACCGCATCGTCCTAGATGTTTTATAACGGATTAAGGCGCTCGTCTGTTGAAGAATAGAAAACGTCCGACAACGATTTACGTCTCAGAATTCCCCGCTTTGCTGCCTTCTGCTGATCCTACTCCGTACTAAGGTATCGTACCGTAAGAAATGGCATCCAACGGCTTCATAAGCCAGACATCTACTCCACTTACAAATGGCACTTCTCATGGACCAATTCCAACTTATCCTAAATCGAATCTTCGGCTCGAAGACCGCTTTATCGATGAACCAAGGAGACTAAGAGTAGCGGTAGTGGGAGCTGGACTTGCGGGAATTAATGCCTCAATTCTACTTCCCATCAAGGTCCCTTCCATCGATCTAGTCGTATATGAGAAGAACAGCGATGTTGGAGGGACTTGGTTGGAAAATGTGTATCCTGGAGTACGTTGTGACGTTGCAGCTCATGTCTATCAATCTACCTTCAGCCCCAACACACAGTGGTCTGAAAAGTTTGCTGGTGGAACAGAGATTTGTGACTATTGGCAGAGTGTTGCTCGCAAGTATGATGCTTATAAATACATCAAACTTGGACATAAAGTTGAGGAGCTCAATTGGGAGGGCAACGAAGGCGTATGGGTCCTGACTGTGAAGAATTTGAAGACCGGAGAGGTCTTGACTCCGAAGCATGATTTCGTTCTGACTGCAATTGGACGTTTCAACGACTGGAGGCTCCCAGAGTATCCCGGAATGTCAGAATTCAAAGGTCTTCTTCGACACTCATCGAATTGGGATCCATCATTTGACCCGACAGGAAAGACTGTGGCTGTTTTGGGCAATGGAGCGTCTGGTATTCAGCTTACAACCAATATCCAGAAAGCAGTGAAGCGACTTGATCATTATGCAAGAAATCCAACCTGGATTGCAGTTTCCCGGGCGGGAGATGGGCGCACTTTCGAAGCACAGCCATACTCGAAGGAAGAAAAGGAATCCCTGAAAGATCCGAAAGCGTATCTCGAGTTCAGAAAGCAAATGGAAGACAAATATTGGCGCAGGTTTGGAACGTTCTTCAGAGGCAGCAAAGAAAACGATGAGTCACGAGAGACGTTTATTGAAATCATGAAAGAACGGTTGGCTCGAAAACCGGAACTTCTGAATCTCATCGTTCCTGACTTCTCACCAAATTGTAGACGACTCACGCCCGGACGTAAGTACACCTCAACCTTCAATTCTTCAGATCGTTGACTAACCTATTTCTAGCTGGCTATCTGGAAGCAATCACGGAAGAAAATGTCGAATATATTCAGACACCAATCAAAAGGTTTACTGAAACTGGCATAGAGACAATTGACGGAGTTCATCGCGAAGTCGACGCAGTCTTTTGTGCAACAGGAGCCAATGTGGATATGGTGCTTCCATTTTCCATCCGTGCCAACGGTTTAGATCTTAAAGAGGCCTGGAATTCTGATGGCAAGTTCGGTTTCCCATATTCTTATCTTGGAATCGCAACTCCCGGCTTTCCTAATCTTCTGTTCGTACTTGGGCCTCACGCTGTTGGCCCGTCAGGACCAGTACCTCACAGTGTTGAGGTTCAGTTGACTTATTTTGCAACATTGTTACGGAAAGTTGCGCGAGAAGGCATCAAGTCCATGCAGCCCTCACAGAACGCAGCCGACGAATTTGTCGACTACTGTGATGCATTCTTTGCCACGACCGCCTTATCTGATAACTGTAGCTCCTGGTATAACGGCGGTAAACCTGGCTCTCGTATCCACGGCGTATGGCCAGGCAGCGCTAGTCATATCACGCTTGTTCGACGCAACCCTAGGTGGGAGGATTGGGAATACGAATATCTCTCCAACAGTGGCAACAGGTTCGCATGGTACTTTGGTAATGGGTGGACCAGGAAAGAGACAGATCCGAACTCGGATATGACATCTTATCTCAAGCTTCCCGAACAAATCGATTTGAAGGACCTACACGAGAGTTGGTGGGACCTACCGTAAAGATGCAAGCTGACTCTATGATTCTAGGCGACCTACACTAGGCAAAGTAACAGCTGTGTGGCTAGTTTGCCAAATCCATAGATGCATCAAATTCGAAGCAATTATTCATCCCTGTACTGGCTCTGTTCTCCACAACTCGTTCCGTTACGACCATAAAAATAATTTAGTAGTTCACAACGAACAAGTTACATGTAGGGCTACTAAAGCCGAACTTTGGACACTGAGAATGACTTCATATCCGTAGTCTGTTGGGAATTCGCCGTCAGAAAGGCAAATGATCGCCAACTGTAGCTCTTCGCCGTGAATTGCGTGCTAGAAACCCCAGAATTTCATCACTAAACTCAGAATCGCACAGTAAGAGTAAAAACGTGGAGAAGATAATATGAGTTTTACCAGAGGTTTCTTGACCGTTGACACGTCGTCATTCGGAGTTGGGAGTGCGACATGCTGATATACTACTCTGCAGGCCTATGATTCCGAGAAGGAATGGTCATTGAGTGTTGCCAAATGATACTTCAAGCTGGACCATCATTTCTGAACTTTTCTTATAAACCTATCTTAAGCTTTCTCTATTCGAGTCGAAACTCACCAATTTCATTATTTCAATCCCGTCAAAATGTCAAACACAAGTTTCCAAGCCAACGCTGAAGCACCTCCCAAAGAAGAGCAGTATCCAGGTGAGACATCCTTAAGCAGTTCTCCTTTTATAGCCTTTCTACGGTAAAGGTGTACTGACCGACGACTATAGTAAAATGGTATCGATCGACCTTTCTACAACATCACCATTCTTGGACTTGCCAATTTCAGCGCTCCAGGCATATGGGGTGCAATGAATAGCTTAGGTGCTGGCGGTGAAGAGACTTACACTCTAGTTAACTCTGCCAATGCTCTCACGTTCTGTCTGATGGTCGTGTCATGTTACTTCTCCAGTGTGATTGTCCATTACATAGGCATCAAAGGCGCTCTCATATTCGGAACGTTCGTCTCCTTTACTCCCACAGCTATGACATTTACTGAAACAATCACATAGAATTGGGTATGCTCCTTACGCTGCTGGACTCTACCTTGACAATCGATATGGCGTCCAATGGCTTGTTCTCTTGGGAGCCGCTCTCTGCGGAATCTCTGCCGGCATTTTCTGGATGGCTGAAGCTGCAATCGCAATTGCATATCCAGGTGAGTTCTTGGAGCATTAACATACAAGCGATCAACTTATTAATTTTAATAGAGCCATGGAATAGAGGTCGTGCATTTGGTTATTGCGTACATCTTTTACATCTCCCTTGCATCGAGTCGCGGCTAATCTTCGAGTATAGTTGACGTACAGACTTGGTGGTCAAATCGTTGGTGGTGCCATAAACCTAACACTCAATGCGGATCGATATCCCGATTGAACATGATGAGCGATACCGTCAAGCGGATGAATATTTGCGTGTATTGTACAAACTGTGGGAAGGTAGCTGGGCTCCAGATGCGATAAATCCAGATGCAGAGAACGATTCATACGCGGATCCAGACAAGATTAGAACGATCAACCTCGATGTAAAGTACTTTCACCTATCAACACGACACATCGTCGATCCATCGCCACAGCGAACGCCGCTTTTGTTTCAAGCCGGTACATCAGCTGCTGGTTCGGCCTTTGCAGCAACTCATGCCGAAGCCATCTTCGTCAGCTCCCACAGTCCGAAGGTGCTCCGACCAAAAGTCGAGGATATTCGTAATCTAGCCAAGGAACAAGGTCGAGATCCTCGGAGTCTGAAATTTTTCGTAACATTTACGCCAATCATCGGAAGGACTGACGAGGAGGCTAGAGAGAAGCTTGAGGAATTGAAGAAATACACGAGTACAATTGGTGGCCTAGTTTTGTTTTCGGGTTGGACAGGCATTGACATATCGAAGATTCCACTCGATCAGGAAATCAGTGCCGGCGATTCTCTCGAAGCACACAAGGTGACGAGCATCCTGGAAGCCTTCACGACCACGAGTGAATACATCCCTAAATGGACTCTAAGAGTAGTGGCGGAAAAGGCGTCCATAGGTGGCCTTGGTCCTGTCTCCATGAGAAGCCCTCAGACTGTCGCTGATGAGCCTGAGAGGTGGATAGTTGAGGCCGACATCGACGGATTTAATCTCGGATATGTTACAACGCGAGGTACATTAGAGGATGTTGTGGATTTGCTCATAGCGGAGCTGAGAAAGCGAGGACTGTGTCCGAACCCTGAAGATTTGAACGGATTGACGGCGAGAGAGAAGATCTACGGCAAAGGCCGGGGTGGTCTCAGAGACGATCATCCGGGTAGCAAGTACAAATATGAGGTGTATGTAGAAGATCCACCATATGTGTCGAGCGAGAATGGGAATGACACAAAACACGAAGGTTGACGATTCGTGGAGTGTAGAGACATTTAAGGCATATGTCATCATGTGCCTTTCATTATTGTTTCCCTTTCTTCATTTGAAAATATTTGGTGACCTTGCTGAAGAGCATGAATGAGGATTGGGACGGACTTCTCTGAGAAGTCGTTGGCGGATCGAATTTTGTCTAAGTCGTCACTAAGCTCCTTTGTGATTGTCCGAAGATAGAATGATGCGAAATCCGTTGAATCGCCTACTATGGGTGTAGATTTCATCTTCTCAGTTTCGCTGTCTTCGTTGTTGATTCTACCGCCATGAGCCAACAGAGCTCTTTCTTTGAGCTCCGAGGATGATTTCGTATCTATCGGCTGCTTTATTTCATTGTCTACAGCGTGATTTTGGCTTCGATTTTCTGTAGCGTTCTTGGTGGCTTCCTTTCTCTTAGCTTTCGAATCGGTTTTCACTTTTGATGTCGATTTGGCTGGCATTTTCAGGCGTCGATGGATCCAGATAGTTGATTTGTGAATATACAAGATGCTGGAATCAGAAAATTCACGGCATGGCGCAGCGAGGCGGAAGTCCTTATAGTGATAGTTAGATGTCCTCGCAGAAGTATTTCATCTCGATTTGGAGCATGGTTGTTGCTCATCACGTTATCGATAGAGTACGGTATCGAATCCCGAGTCGCGTCGCTTATCCAACCGCGTCGCAAACAAACACGAAGTCGATGTTGTTTCTTTCCTCCGCAACCAACACAATGAAGACCTCACGGTGACTATGATAATCAAGAAAACATATGCACGCCATCGTTCCATCTCATTGCGGCCGGAGGAACCTCTGGCGAAGCGTAGACGCGTCGAAGCGGGTTCCGAAGCCACGACAGCTAGCTTCGCGATTGATGCTCAACGGCCGCTGGAATATGGCATAGGAGAATATCAGAATGGATCGTCGAGTCCTACAGTAGTAAAATCGGACCCGGCATCCCAGTCTGTGACCGCGCCGTCCACACCTGCATCATCACCTCCGCCAGCCTCCGCAGCTGATGAGCCAACGAAAAGCATGTTCGATCGACAACAAGGACCACAAGGTCATCATATCTCTCCAGTCTTACCAGCAGAAGGCGACTCACATCAAGAAAGAAAGACGAAGCCGCCAGACAAACCAAAGCCGAAACGGTTCACTCAACTCACCCTCGATTTGGGACAAGCTATGGACAGACACTGCAAAGAATGTGGCATGACATACAGGCCATCCAACGTGGAAGATCGAGAAATGCATAAAAAGTACCATGCGAAGCATTCGACTGAGATTCAACTCTCGAAACCGTTCTTGCATGGTCTGTTGCGACAGAATGCGGTATGGAGCGACGATACAGGCCAGACAATAGTCAAAATTATCAGATCGGATGAATTGATGAAGAGAAGCCACACTGAAAAAGTGCTTGACATCGTGGAAAGGGAGCTTGGCGGAGTGGGAATACCTTCAACTCTGCTGTGGAGCCAAACCACTGGCGGAGAGCAACGATTTGCCGTGTTCCTTCACCTCCATGGAGACAAATGTCTCGGTGCTTGTGTTGTACAGCGGATTGAAAAGGCTCTACGCGTGGTTGCTCCAGAGAACAACTCGATCGCCGACAAAGCGGACCGCAGCGTTGATAGATCCATCTATGCATCCGAAGAGGAATACCCAGCCACAATTGGTATATCCAGAATCTGGACTTCGAACAGAGCTCGCCGGAAAGGCATAGCACGTCGATTGCTGGAAGTCGGAGTCCAGAATTTTGATTTCACGATAGCCGTTCAGAAAGAGGAGGTTGCGTTCAGTCAACCTACTGACAGTGGCGCAAGACTTGCAAGAGCATGGTTTGGAAACGAATACGGCTGGCTAGTTTATGCTGAATGAGGTCTCGAGATGGATTGTCTCTCGCTTTGACTTGGATACCCACAATACAGGATAGAATTTGTGTAGAATCTGTATGAGCAATCATTTCCTGATTTCTCCTGTACCTCACAGCGTCCACCTAAAACTCAAGAATCCCTCAGTGCCTGTTTCACCAAAGCCAATTGCACCAAACGCATAGACTTGCGTACGCCGGTCACCGTCCTAAGACTCCGACCACGGCGCCGACCATGACCGCAGCCTCTCTTTCCCAAGTACCACTTTCTTTGGCATCGCGTCCAGAAACACCACCTAATCCTTCAGGCAGGCGACTCCCTCTATCAACGCAAGCCCTCAGCTTCTCTCTCACAGCATCGCGGTTGCTTCTCAGAGTGCGCGCACTGACGCCGCCACGGTTCAAAATGTCCTGGACGCGCGGCGACAGGGCCGATGCGAGCGTGCGCCAAAAGTACGACGGCAACGACGCGGTATCGAGGCTCTGCAAGAGCGGCGCGAGGAAGTTTGGGATGGGTGGATCGGAAGGCGTAGCCGTGGCGTCGTCGGCGCTTTGCAACAGTGGATGCGGCGGAGGCTTCGTAGATGCGAGAAGAGCTTCCAGCGCCACGATATTCTGGCAGCGTGCGGAGATTTCGACAAGAGTGCGGTCGAGGGTTGGGAGCGTGGCGAGGGAGCGGCTGAGTGAGGCTAGGCTGGATTTTAGCGCTGTTTGGAGGTAGTCTTGCAGCGCTTTGATCAGTAGAAATGGACTGAAGGGAATGGTGAATGGTGAGAGAAGATAAAGCGACAGTAGAGCGGACGTTGCGCGTGACTTCGTATCTTCTGTTTGTGCGTAGTTGGAGACGGTATCTGCGCTGGACTGATTGGCCGCAGTGGATGCGAGAAGGGAAGACATTGAGAATTCCCTCACAATCTGCTGTGCCTGCGAAAGCACAGTACGCTCGGATTGAGTGACTAGGTTGGCTTGGAGTGTGGTAATGGCATCTACTCTTTCCAGACCTGAGTCTGCCTTAGAACTGCCCATAATCTCATTCAGAGCAACTATTGTGGTTGCTGCTCGAACCATCGCTCGATGATCTCCCTTCTTACCAATTGATGCTGAACCTTGGAATTCGGACATTTGTACTTCGAGCTGTCTTCCGAGTAGCAGACATCTACCAACGGCGCGTCCCAGTTTGATAGTTTCGCAGAGCCTTTCCGCAGCCAACTGTACTTGGACGGCGGTCTCATGTCGCTCGATGACTTCCTTCTCTAAAATCTTGTACTCTTCCGTCAAACTGGCGACCTGCGATTCAACCTCCCGTAGAATGTGGTCACTGGCATCAGCTCGATCTTTGGTGTAAGTGAGCAATGGGAGAGCAGACTTAGTAGTCAACGAATCGATGTGGGTATCAATCTCTTGTACATCGAACAATACTCTGGACAGAGGTGTTGACAGATCCAACTGAGCGTCCTGTGCGTTGTTGGTTGAAAGGACGAGACTATTTGCGAATGATGAAGCAGAGAAGGAAGGACTGAGAAACATTTCATAGTCGATATAAGAAGGCTCTTCGTCGGCCATTTTGATGATAATTTCGTCCTCGTCTAGATTGTGGGTGACGATGAAGAGCTCGATTCAATGAATTGGTGGACGTAATTCCGCGGCCAGCATCTACTTGAGAACTGGCCTAAACGTTCAGAAAGTTGCAAATCACAGTAGATATTATTCTAAGCGTTTTGGTTGGCATTCGCAGTAAGGAGGTTTTTCTGCGGTCCGCGTCGGCCGAAGATGATGCCGAGTCAACGCCTCAGCAAGGACGTCACGAATATGAAGAGTATTGTAATAATTCATAATCCTCCAACAACGCAAGTTTGAAATTGCCAGACTATCAATTCCCTTCATTAGAATATCCTTAATGCTCAACGCTGGAAAAGACATCGCTCAGGTACCGTACGTTTAATGTCGTAGAGTACTCCGTAGTCATCTACGGCTTAATGGAGAGTTGCGCCACTACGCCTCGTCCTGCATCTCGGCATTGTACATAGATCTTATGGGCTGGAAGACGCGAAGATACACACTCTATCAGTATGGGAAATTGGCGAATGTTTCAAATGTGACAAAAGAGAGAAGGCTGATGATGAAGCCACCAGCTTCTTTCACATGCATGTGAGATGGCGTGTCGGTATCGTGTCGTTAGCGGCCGCAGCAATGCAGGTGATCGGTTTGACTTCTAAGTTGACGTACATTAGTGGTTACCTATTCTCTCGAACCTTTTCTTCCACATCGTTGGACAATCGTAACCAAAAATGTCCAAGTCATTACGAGCTCCATCTCGCCGAGTGGCATTGGAACATTTGAATCCAGATACTTTTGCTCCTTTTGGTTCGGTCATTGAGAATCCGCTCTCATCGACTTCGAATCTCATCCACTCTTTGCAGTCCGTCCAAGCAAATCAGGGAAGCGCCAGAAGATGGCTTGATGTGACCAATGTCACAAACTTCTACTCGCTCTCGCCGACCAAGAAACCGTCAAGATTAACTGTCAGTTTGTTTGTGTGCTCACCGAGAAAGCTGCGGGTACCGAATATCAGCAAATCTGAAGATCCAATTCGGGCCCTTCCCAACGCGTATCCAACGTCATGGGCACAGTCAGGAATCATTAACGATGAAATGGGAGTATTTGACATCGAGATCTTGGAACGACATCCCTACACGTCACAGACTTTCATTCCGATGGGACTAGGAAAGGAAAACCGATCAACACAATATCTTGTCGTTGTGGCGCCAACTTTGCCGTCTTCAACTTCGAGAAAAGATTCAGAGAAAATACCAAAAGCTTACCCGTCGCCGGATCCAAAACCAAAAGGCTTTGCTACATCCATCTTCTCGAGAGCCAGGCCATCTCCTTACGACAACTCACAGCAGCCACCGAGCGCCACCAGCAGCCAGCTGACAGACGACAAACCAAAAGGTCCTGGACTTCCTGACCTCAACAACATCCGTGTTTTCATTGCCAGGGGCAACCAGGCCGTGACTTACGGTGCTGGAACATGGCACTCACCGATGGTGGTTGTCGGTAGTGAAGCGGTGGAGTTCGCGGTGGTGCAGCATGTGAACGGCGTGCCGGACGAGGACTGTCAAGAGGTTATCCTGACCAACGATGCCGAAGGTCTATCGGTGCCTGTGGAAGTTCAATCGGCGTCATGGATGCCCAAAGCCAGGTTTTAGTCCAAAAGCGAGGAATTTGTAAACTATCCATGCTTCAATAAATGAACTTGCATCGCGTATAGTTGCAAAATGTGCATGGTAATCATAAAACATGAACTTGCCGCCAGACAAATTGTCTGTCAAAATCGCAATAAAGGTTCGATGAAATTATGTACAACTTTGCTTCTTGTAGGAGTATGAGAGACCGCTCATGTGTGTACATGGCATATTACGTCTATGCGCCAGATTGTTCGATTGCACCGATACTCCTCATCCTCCGATTCGGTCGACTCCTACAATGCTGAAATGTCTACGGTTGGTTAAAAGCGACCGCAAAGGCATGCTTAAATGCCTCCTTAGACCAATTGAACTCCTAAAAGAATTCCTACTGCTGCGTATATCAGATGTTGTTGATCTGCAACTTCGTACAAGGTTGGGTATATCAAACAATTGATTTCACGGACCCAGTCGTCTACCGGGACCCATCTCGACGCTACCACTGCCATTACCTCCGTTGTTTCCGTTATCCAAGATTCCGTAGCGCCCAAATGTTTTCTGATCCACGCTGACATACCATGGCACTCGACCAAGTAGGTTCATCTTCTCCTCGATCCACCTGGTGAACTTCTCCGGTGGAATCAGAAACTTCAAGTATCCGAAACCCCACGCATAACCCATTGCAGCACCTAGCAAGTGACCCAAGAAACTTGTATGCGGGACGAGCAAGCTGGTGAGAAGGATGAGAACGAGCGGTACGGCAAGCGTAGGCATTTGGTAGGTGATCAAAGCAATGTTTGGAGTTGTCTGGGCAATTTGGACGAAGCGTGCCGACAGAAGCAAGAATATCCAGGTGCTGGCACCCAGGATGGGCGTATTGCCACGCAGTATGAAAGACTCGATGAGGACATAGATCAATCCTGGGATGGTGGTGAAGGGACCCGAGAAGAGGATGAGCGTGTTTATTGAGCCGTGAGACGACTCGAATTCGGAGAGGAGAGGAGTCAGAGAGAGTGCATTAAAAAGGAGGTGTATCAGGCCCAGGTGGAGAAAGGCATATGTCGTCAGTCGATGTGCTTTTTCATGCGCTGTCAGCAAGGTGTAGTGACGGCGACACTGCTTCAGGGTTTCTTACCTCCACCATTAAATACCTGAGAAGGATCTAGCTCGGCCCATTGCCGGAAACTTGAAGAGATACTGCAGACCCAGAAGAGCGTAATTAACACCAAAATGATGCGCGTGCAGAGCGGGAGGCGCAAAAAGTAGGTTCGGATACGCGCGGGATTGAATGAAGGGAGTGAATATGGCATTATTGCAGCCGATGCCTCATTCTAGCCGAATTCTGAGAAGGACTGGAAATGTAGAAGGAGAAGTCTGGTTGCGTCGTGTGTCCTTTTGACTTGGTTGGAGCGAGTTGGCAGTCGCGCGTGCGGCCGAAATTCAAATGATCGCCGTCGTGAAATTCCATACGACGGCTTCTATTACTCTACTTGGCTCTAATTTACACCACGCCTACAAGGGGGTGCACGCATCTTGAATCTTCAATTACAGCCACCATCTACCTAACATGGAGCTTCGAAAAAGCTCATGATAACTCTTGAGACACTGCTGGACTTTGAAGTGCGATAAAATTCCATTTCAAGCCTGTTCAAATGCCTTCCATCAGTATGTTCGACGTATCCGGTGTTAATGGCTGCGACCATTTTATATTGACAATGGTGATAGTCTTGTACCTCCTTGCTCTCAAGCATAACCGCCGACTCATCACTCTTCCACCGTATCTCTCATTCACATGCATTCTTGTCGGCGTCGTCTGGCTGTTACTGCTGCCGCTAGACCAGTATTCCCGCAACACCTATGTGTCCGAGAATGCTCTGCTACCAGGCCAGGTGCATACATACTTCGGTGGTAGCGAGCACAACATCTTCAGGGCGTACCGGCAAGAAGTCTCGTACCTGGAGGATAAAACAAGTGCGGAAAGAGCGCAGGCACTACGTGACATCTTCAAGTTAGACGGATTGAAGACGGCCAGCCAGCGGTACTCCTACACCTTCAATGGTGGCAACATCTCAGGCGAGAATGCATACGCCATTCTTCAAGGCCCTCGAGCAGATGCTACAGAAGCAGTGGTCCTCATCGCGGCATGGAGGACATACGATGGCGAAATCAACTATAGCGGTGTCGCTTTGGTGCTCACGCTCGCGAGATACTTTAAACGTTGGTCACTGTGGTCCAAAGACATCATCTTCGTAATTCCAGAGGATAGCATTGCAGGACCTCAGGCTTGGGCTGACGCTTATCACGATGTCCACAATCCAGAATGGGTTCAGCCATTGACAATCAAAAGTGGCGCTCTACAAGGAGCAGTGGCCGTCGAATATCCTGCAGGAACATGGGGTCACCGCTTTGATAAGCTACATGTGCGTTACGACGGTACGAATGGACAACTGCCGAATCTCGATCTCATCAACACCGCAGTTGGTGTCGCCAGTGGTCAGATGGGTATTGGCTGCACTATTCAGCGAATGTGGAATCATGAAGACAAGTACTTGGACCGACTACAGACCATGTTACGAGGTTTGGTCAACCAAGCTCTTGGTCACCCAACTGGTCCACATTCAGCCTTCATTCCATATCATGTAGATGCCCTTACTCTACAGACTGTGGGAGATGGTTGGCAGGATGAGATGTCGTTGGGTCGCACAATTGAAGGCATGTTCAGGAGCTTGAACAACTTGCTTGAGCACCTACACCAGAGTTTCTTTTTCTTCCTTCTCATGAATGTCAACCGGTTCGTCAGTATTGGCACGTATCTACCAAGTGCCATGTTGATCGCTGGCGCATTTACCCTCATGAGCATCTTCCTATGGGTTGGTACTGGTGGGAACTTGCCACAACGCGTTCAATCAGGCAAGAGGTCAAAATTAACGACCAAGGAAGAGACCAGTTCACTCAAAGAAACGAAAATAAGCCAACAATCCAGCTCTTCAACACCACGTCCTCTCATCATGCCAGCCATCACCCTAGGCGCAATCTACTTCTTCTCGCTACTCCCATTATCACTCTTCAACCACACATCCAGCTTCACAACCTTCCTACTCTTCGCCACCATCACCACACCATCACCAATCCTCACAGCGGCACTCCTACCCAGCGCTCTGCAGACCCGCGCACTGACGCGGCGCGAGCAGTCAATCCTGCTGAGCTTCGCGCTGCTGTTGCTGGGGATGTTTCTGAGCGCGCTGGCGACGCTGAACTTCTCGCTGTCGCTGCTCATCGGGGTGGCGTCGGCGCCGCTGGCGTTCGTGGCAGACGCGCGGCCGTGCGTGCCGGGCTGCGCGCGGCACCGCGTGCACCGCGGCGTCCTGCGAGGCTGTGCTTGCGCGGCGCTGCTGCTGGCGCTAAGTCCCGTCGTTGTGCTAGCTGCTGCGGCGCACTGCTTTGTGCAGGGTGGCATTGCGGAAGCGCTGGCGCAGGCGGGCTTCGGTTGGTGGGTCTCTGGCATGTGGACGCAGGTGGTTGTTTGGCTGGTGTGGTTCCCGGCTTGGTGGGTTGGGCTGTACGTGTTGAGTACCAGCTTATGGGTGAGGATTACTGGGAATGATAAGAAGGTTGAGCAAAAGTAAAGAGTTGAATGGACATGTATGAGTATGGACGAGCAATTATCACGTTCTGAACTGGAACGGATGGCACGATTGATTGATTCGCATTTGCTACCCATGCATAGCAACAGCGAAGCAGTCTATGGTTGCTTTAACAAGCGGTTTTTCATCTAACATGCATGACGCCATGCTTGGAATAGAATGCTTCTAGAAATACCTTAAGCATGCTCATAGAAAACACCCAGACAATCATAATGCTAAGATCATCTGCTGACTCTTTACCAAGCTTCTTTCCTCGATGCTGCTGTGCCTGCGAGAATCCGCTCGGCCTCTTCACGATCCATGGATTTCCAGGGCTTATGCCTAATACAGCAGACGTCAGCAGAGAGTCAACCATGAGTAGAGCATCATAAGTAGCATGTAGATTTAGATCTTCGCCATGTCATTGCTACTCACGCAGCCCACACATCTTGGCCAACACTTTCGATCCAGTTACCCAAGCTAAATACGCTGCTGTCCCATTCACGCAGTCGAGACCGCATGTTCTCAATCTGGCCTTTGTCCAGCACCTTTGGCTGCACCCACTTGATATGTGCCACCTCATCAACTTGGTCGATTGTACCTTTCAGCAAACCCAGCGACAGCGCCTTCATGATCAAATGTTCTATATCGTCCTGCTCTACGCGAGTTTCTCGTTGTATTGTCTCAAACGTCATGGCTCTGTCGTGTGGTGGTCGGCGGAATACGGCTTCGGTGAGAGCAGCAAGACATATCTTCTGGTGTAAGAAATCTTTCTTCGAGGAAAGAAGCTGGTTCGAGGAGATGTGGTTGCGGAGGACGTCATAGGCTGCTAGATCACCACGGTTGAATGCGAAGAGAAGATCACGCAGCCAAGAGTTAGGAGAGTTGGTCAGCGAGTCAAGAATGGGGTGAAGGAGAAGTTCGCCGAAGTTATAGATGTCTTCGGAGACAAGTGCGGCTATTGAGAGGTCGTAAGCTCGGGACTGGCGCTCCGAGGCGCCTAGGTCATCGATGTCGATGCAGGCGAGGTAAAGAAGTGCAGTACGGTAGTAGAGGGAGAAGTCATGTTTAGCCTTGTGCTAACATTCAGTAACATGGTCAACATATACGAGAAGCGTCACACTAACCTTGTAATAATCGGCACTTGTCTCGTAAAAGGCTGCGTGAACGACCGTTTCAACGGAATCAAACGAGTCCAGTATCCGTTCACACTCGTCTAGTTTCTTCCTAGAGTCATCGTAGTGTCCAAGCTGTAGGTCTATGCTTGCAGCGGCGACGGTGGCGTAGATGTATGCGTCTTGGGAAGCAGGCTTGTTAACCTTGTCGGCTAGACCTTTCAAAAAGGCCAGGCGTTCCTGATCAGCTACAAAGACTATTAGTTGAGATGTGTCGTACTAGTGAAGGATGTCTATACTTTTGCACTGTGTGGCCGCACTCAAGCCTAGCTGGACAAGCTTCAGGCTGTTGATCTTGTCGGCGAAGCTTTTGATGAAGGTGGTGAAGAGCGGTAATCTTTGAGAAGCGCTTTCTGGAAGCTTAAAGTACTCAAGGAGAGAGTTGGTCAACTCATGCCAAAGCTTGCGTTCCCAGTAGTCTTCGAAAGTAAGGTAATAGTGCGCAAACTCATCTGGCGCCTGCTCTCGTTGCTCTGCCAGGTGGTTTGGAATTTTATCTGCGTCCATCTTGTTCCGATGCGACCTGAGATTAAATTTGAAGGGAGTACAATTCAGAGACCTTAAAAGCAGATGCACTGGGTTTGGGAGACGTTCGAGGAAGAAGCCGGAAGGGTAGATTGTGTATATTTTGTGTAAGTTGCGGTCGATGTCGAAATGGAATTCGGAAGCACAGAAAGCTAAGTGATAAGGCAACAATATTTTTCTGCCTTAGGCAATACATTGTGCATTGTGCATCTGTGCATTTCCTCCGCCATACACATCAAAGTCTCTTTGATATTCATATGCCAGACCTAACTCTCGGAAATTAGTAATTGAAATATGAGCTGTTGTTACTCATTACAGGATATCTCCAAACTTTTCAATCCGTAGTCAGACCTTTGTTTAGCCAATCGCAGGCTTTTCGGGTCCTCGAAGTACTCCAATCCTATCATACAAGGTCCTTGCCCTCACATATGGATCCAGTTCCCAGTAGTTGTTGCGCAGTTGAAGTGCAATTTCATCTCTTCTCCTTCTCTGTTCGTCTATTGTCTTGTCATCGCTTCCTTCAGATGGCACTCCGTCACCAATCCAATTTAGCACAACTCGCTCATACTTTCTGGTCAATTCCTGCCGCTGTACTTCCAACTGATCTCGCGCTTCCGAATCTTGCATACACCTATTCTCATCAGGTAGTGGATCCACATATTCGTACTCCCACTCTAGTGGTCCTCCTAGTTCTTTGATTATGTTACTTTCGTCAATGAACACCTCCAGGTCTTTCAATTCATTGGTGAAATGTACTTTTGCCGCAACAACTGGATCCAACCAACCCTTGATTACTCTCCATATACCTTGGAAAATCCATGGAGCTCGATGGACGAGCACAGCGCCAAGCGATTCCGGGTAGTTAGCCTCGAAACACTGAATCATAAACTTAATAGGCACATAGTCCATATTCGCCAGGCTGAAATCGGTCATATCGAAGATAATCGTCGCGGTGTCCACGGGAGGACGTAAGAATACGCGTGTTGTCTCGATGGAATGGATGGTATATCTGTTGAGACTGCTTTCGCATTGATCGCCAGCGTGATGTAGTCGTACACGGATATTACAAACCGGACGGCCGTGTTTGTCTACGCCTTGAATAAAAGACTTTCCCATCCGCATCATCGCCATGAAGTCTTCTCCTTCTTGCTTCTTGTCGGCATCCGATGAGTCGCATGCGTCAAGCATTCCTTGTTCTCCACGAAGAACGACATCCGAGTCTACACGTCCCTCTTCTCGCCGCCAACGGAAAGCTGATATAGCCATTATGAGTGCGGCCTCAATATCCCATTTTCGTGCACGTAAGAATCGCAAAAGCAGAGCATCTGGGTGATCATGCTTGACCATATCCCAAAACGAGATGCGAACATCTTCTGGTGTCATTGAAGCCAATGTGTCTTTGAATGCTTTGTTTTGGCCATATTTGTCATCATCTCCCAAGTTATTTGCTACGTCTGCCACTGTTGATGGAGATCGGTTGATTGAACCTGTGTTTTCGGTGCTCGGAGACTCTTCTTCTACCTCCCAGCTGATTCCGAAGAAACTAGTTCGCTTCGGAGACTTCATCTGTGGCGTTTTCAAAGGTGAATATGCGTCATCGCCATTGGAATTGCCGTTTACCTCCTTCGCAAGCGGAGTGTAAATACCAAATACCTCGGCTACCAACTTCCAAAGCTGACGCAGTTTCTCTTCTTGCTCGTATGTCAATGTACCCGGTCTACCGGGAAGTAGCTGACCTGGCATACCGAAAAGTCGTAGACGGAGTAAGTCGTCAGAAGGGTATGCGGATATTCGTTGTCGCGTGCCCACGGAATTGACCAATTCTTCGACTCTGTGAGGGAGTTGATATTTCCAGACCGCAGTAAAGGCAAAGGACAAGCCAAGAGCGGTTGCCGTTACAAGCAGAAGAGTATTTAGGCCGCTACGAAGGACGTAAGAAGATGTGCTGTGCCTTCTATATAGGTGATGTGCCGTCCGCGCCGTTCCGCGAGTGGAAGATGAGCTTGCCGAGGGTCTACGCTGAGGGAGGAAAGTGGATCGGTAGACTTTCTGCGAGGAGAGGCGACTAGAAATAGAAAACGAGCGTGCAATTTGCGCGGAGGGAGGAGAAGCGAGCCACATGAATTACGATGCCATGCTTCAGCCGAAGATGATCGTGAAGGTGCCGAGATTGTATGTGATTCGAAGGGAGCGGTGGATAACTAGCGTCGTTTGAATGACAACCAGGCGACCATAATTGCGAGAATGGTCAAGAAGAGCTGCAAGATGCAAAGGACAGTGTTCCAGTGTTGCATTTTAGCCTGGGATATGTCGCCGAGTCAAGCGACTGTGGAATAGCATATAGGCAGGGTAAGCGCTAGAAGGTATACAAAGAGCCTTTTGACAAGGGAAACACTTTGGAGATGCCGAACGAATGAGAACGGAAGGGCCGGATTACCGTCATATGATGAGCGAAAAGTCGGAAAGAGGCCAAGAGCGAGATATCAAGGCACCAAGGCACCAAGGTACAACTGTAATCACGTGCAGCGATCCCGAGTTGTTTCGCAAGCCTCAAGGAAGCTTCAGCTTCAAACTCCAGCAACAACCGCATTCTCTCCGTCTGGCTCCAGCGGTAACTCGCAGGCTATAGTCGCCATCGCAATTTAAACCCATTCCGGTTGGCCATGTTCTGATCAATTGCTTGTTTTCCACTCTAGTCAATACGGCATCGTCAACATGGCGGCTAGGAATGCTTCTCACCTCTACACCATCACCGCGATCAAGCGGTGGTCGTGCGAGTCCAAGCGCATTCCTGGTGTCGACCATGTCAAAGCCATTCATGTCTATGACTTCGACAATACCCTCTTTGCCACTCCGTTGCCGAATGAGTTGATCTGGACCAAATCTGCCATTGGCCATCTGACCCAGTCCGACTATTTCATGAACGGTGGCTGGTGGCATGACCCAGGCATTCTGGCGGCGACTGGTGAAGGCGTGGATATCGAAGAACAACGTGGATATGCCGGATGGTGGAACGAGAACATCGTCAAGACCTCCCGTCAGAGCATTGCCAGCGAGGATACCCTAACCATTCTGCTAACAGGACGATCTGAAGCAAAATTTCAAGAGCTCATCTCACGAATTCTCAGAAGCAAGGGACTAAACTTCGATCTAATCTGTTTGAAACCGACCGTCACGCCTACCAACGTCCAAGTTACGTCCACAATGCACTACAAGAGCGAACTCCTCAAAAGCCTAGTCTACACGTACAAGCGTGCGCAAACAATCAGAATCTGGGAAGATCGGCCGAATCACGTAAAGAGATTTCGAAATCTGTTCGCAGAGGTGAACACAGATATCCAACAGGGTCGAACACCCGTTCAGCGTGATCGTATCCACGCAGTTGTTATCCCAGTCTATGGTTTGGTCACTTCCTTGAAAGAACTCACCGAAGTCTGTCAAATACAGAGTATCGTCAATCAGCACAACAAAGCCATAGCTCGTGGTACCGCTCCTGCAGCCTTCGAACCGTTGACAATCCGGTCATCAGTTGCATACTCAGCATATGTCGTAATGTCCGATTATGATTGTGCACTCCTCCGCAACCTTGTTAAGCTGCCTTCTTCTTTGAAAAATGCTGCTACTACGTGGCCACCCACTCTCCTCATTCAACAAGGTGCAATCGCCGGCCCACTTCGTTCATACATCGGAGAAGTTGGAACAACCATAAAGTTACGTGTCACATCGTATGCATCTTGGAATAACCAGATGTGGGCCGTACGTGTGGAAGCTTTACCCGGAACTTATGGTTTTCAGTCCAGCCTTCACCCACCAGTCATGCTATTGGCATCCACAAGACCCAACGGTATAAACGACACCGCTAAGATAGAAGAGCAACGGTGGACCGATATTCCGACCACCAATCGATTTGACGTCGAAGGTATGTCCCTCTTTTTGATTTTACCATCCCTTAGCTGACCCTATCTAGCGACCATCGTGGAGAGGCTCATGTTGGACATCGGTCCCGAGGTACTACCTCCAATCACCGCTGAGGAACCGCCTCGCAAGAAACAACGTCAAAATGGTCCTTCAAACTCTAATAGGCTTGAGAATGCCCCAATGGAGGATATCCATCAAGCTGACTTCATATCACTGGACGCAGGACAAGAGACCGCGGCATCGACTTACGGCCGAAATCCTAACGACTATAGACCGCCACAGAGTATCTCTGCCAATACTGGTGCAGGTCGAGGCCGCGGAGGTCGAAACGGTTTTCGTGATGGAGGCTCCGGCCGCTCCAATGATCGTCGAGCCGACGAAAGGAGAAACCGAGGCAATATCCGAGGAGGAGCTCGAGGACGTGGCCGTGGAGCAACATATCGAAGTCTCGATGATGTAAACGACCGACCATATCGCGCTAATACCGGCGCAGGCTACCGCGACTACGATGCTCCAGGCGGAGCGAACGGCCAGCGAGACATTGACTACTGATGAGTTGACTTGATTCACGACATTTCCTTCAGCTACAATGGCTGTTGCCACACTAGCTCCTACTTACGGCTGGAATATTCCAATACGATTATTGGAAAGAAGGCATGCCATTGAGGTCTACTGCTTCCTCACCAGCGTGATTACTATCCGACAGAGGACCATTCCTGAATATACGCTCAGGATAATATGGCTATGGGTTAGAGCCCAGTTTCATTTCGGACCTGTTGACAAGACTGATTCTATTTGCAGGACATTCCAGGTCATGTGCTACAAGTAATCCTGATTCCACATCATCCAGTAACTTTCTAATTCATGTTCGCCATATGTTCACCATTACATGCACTTCTCCTCACTTAACCTTACCGATAGGCTCAACCAGTAAACGGCTAGCTCTCACATGTCATGGAGTAATGGCCCATTGCTCTTACATTGTAGTTCTTAATCAGTTCCGGTCAGAGCTTGTATAACTACAATAAAACAATATACTTGCCAAGCAATTTCTAAAGTGTCTGTCCTATCTGCCTCATCTGAATTTGAATTCACCAATCTCGACGTTCCGTTGCATGCATCGTTCTGGATGGAACTCTACTTAATCGCCAAAAACGTCAGTCTGGCACATGATGGAATGCCCGTTTACAGACACTGATGTATTCGGCAGTATGCTCATATCATTTCCCAATGTGAGACTTGATGTTGGTGCAACACGCTGGAGACTATTTCGCGTTCTTTGTGTGGATACAGAACCCTTCCTGGATGATAGCCACCGAATATTTTATCTGCAAGGCTCAGTCTAGGGCCGCAGGCTCAGTGTATGATGGATACTACGTACCCGTAAGCTTCACAACTCGCATTTAGCTGATCATCTTCCGACGCAGTCATCGTTATCAATTTGTGAGGCGGAATGTAAGCTAGCTGCATTCCTAATCTGAGCTTGCTTCGCCCTGACACTCCATTTCCGAGTATCTGCGCTATCAAAACCGCTTTGTACCAGAACTCGCCTATTAAACCCGGTTTGCATGGGCGTTTACTTGTTGATCGACCTTCCAAATGTTTGGGATGCGGTCCGCTACCCAGCTTGTATGATTGTTTTCAGCTTTACCAACCCCGTCGACTGGAGAAACCCATAATCAATAATCCAACTGGGAACCCAAATGCTTATTAGCCATAACACTACAGCCAGGAACCCTCGGCGTACATATGGGCTCGGGTTGGTCTTGAGTAGATCGTTTACCACTCTTTTCGCCCATAAATCTCGAGAATGGCCACCAGGGGGTTTAGTCTCTCCACGCATCACCTGCTCGACTTTTGGCTTGATTGGTGTGTATAAAGATGAGTCTGGGAGTGTTCCAGCGAGGCTTCCTGCATTTCGCCAAAACGCAGTCGTAACATCACCGGTAATGAGCGTAACGACCTTCAATCTTTATTAGTAAAGATACAGCCAATAAGCTTTAGATTCTACCTTCACGTCAAAAGGCTGAAATTCAACCCTCATAGCATTGCTCATTGCCGTGAGAGCGGCCTTGCTACTGCTGTAAACACCGATGTACGGTTGGCATCCAGCTCTCAATCCTGCGATGCTGCTCTGATTGACCACCATGCCTCTAGCTTTTCTGAGCAGAGGAAAAAACGCTCGAGTAACTTCAAGCAAACCAAAGAGATTGACGTCGAATTCCGCTTTGACCTTTGCGAGAGAGGCGTCCAGGAGAGGAGTCATGTATCCGTATCCGGCATTGTTGACAAGGTAATCTAATTCTCCTCCCGTAATGGTAGTCACAGACTTGACCGCAGACGAAATTGACTCGGATGATGTTACATCTAGCTGGACTCGCTCCAGTCTTCCAGTTTCGTGAGGCAGATATTCGAGAAGCTTGAGGTCGACAGAAGAAGCAATTACGGAAACGCCACGTCCAAGAAACGCAGTAGTAAGAGCATCTCCAAGCCCTCCTTCTGATACTCCCGTGATAAGAGCCCATCGAGTTCGTGGAGTCATGAATGTCAGCTCAGCCATACTCTATCGTAAGCGGAACAAAGTCATGCAAAGCGAATAATGCTGAACATGAGAGGAATGAGGACGCGGAGATTGTGTGATATGGTGGTTGATGGCTTTGAATACTGCTCCAAGTCTTTATATAGTTTCAATTCAAGATTCCATGGCAGCTGTTCTTACTTCGCACTCAGCTGTATTACGGCTTCTCGTCATCCCCAACAGCTGGCGTATGTTACTAGTTGGGGTCAGTCTAGATTTGTTACACGCTAGCGGTCGGGACCTGGCAAGAAGCTTTCATTTTATGCAAGGATAATAGTAGGTAAAACCCGCCGATCTAAAACGTGTTTTCGCAGCTCGCTCACGCTCTTGGTTTGTGCCGACAGGCGGGGCCAATCGTCTCCCAACCTGCAGAGAGACCAGTTGGGGCTTGGACTCAGCAATGATCAACACCAAATACGGCAAGCACTCATGAAACAAGGTTGTCCAAGCCTACGGTTAAATGGATGACACCGGCACGGAGGTGAATGGTACGTGAGCTAGAACATTTCGATTCCCCATATCGCAAAAGAGCCAACATTCCTTCGCATCCGTATCAGATCTAAGTTTGAAATAGGATCCCTTATTCTAGACAATGACGAGGATGAGGCCGAAGAGGTCATTCCTCAGCCTTCACAATTCCAATTCGTCGACCTAACCGCGGCATCAATGACGCAGCAGAACAGGAACCGATCAATCGTGCGCTCGCACGTTATGAGAGCAATCCGGCGCTCACAACGGCAGAAGAAAAACCAGCTAAGACCGAAACCGATCGAACTCAGTAGTGGAGCAAAGGTCAAAGGCTCTGACAAGGCTTTGGATGTACCCACCGGTTCTTCAAGCATGACGCTGCCTGTGCGGCAAGCTGAGCATCAGCTACAGAGCCGAGCTGCGTTGGCAAACCAAGTTCTAAGCCGTTCAACCTGGGCGACGAATTCGGCGAAGCTGTCCCTACCTTCCATGATGGAGTCGATACTTGGTCCATCTACGATCTATCAGGGGAAGGTCACACCGTTATTTCACCAGCTGATCGAATTCTGTAAGGTCAAGAAGCTTCATAGTTTGGGTAGAGAGCTGATGCGAATCAAACAGACAACACCACGTTACTGCCGACGTGGTGGCCAGGCGAGAGAGCCGATGAACCGTCTCCGCTGGCGGTGGACTTGTTCACGATGATGCGTTCGAACCTCTCGTTCTTCTATGCGTCGCTCTACGCAGCCGCGGTCCAAATGGATATGATGCAGTCTACCACATACTTGACTGAAAGCGTGGAGATGCAAAGGAACAAATATGAAGCCATTCGTCTCATTAATGAAGAGTTGGCGAAAGGAAGTGACTTCCCGGATGCCGTTATTTTTGCGGTATTGTGTTTGGTGAACATAGAAAATGACGACGTCAGCCGTGATCAACTGGAGAAAGATAAAGACTCACCATTTAAAATTCCTCCATTAGCAATGCAATGGTGAGAGCACCTCAAGTTTCCAATCGTTTTCCTAACCTATGTTCGACAGTCAACGTCTTTACGCAAGCGTACGAACTGAAAATATGCATTCGCGTGGCGCTAGAGCTATGTTGCGGATGAAGGGCGGAGTTCTGCGATTGCAAGAACGACTTGTTGCCTCAGCAATAGCACGGTACGACTGCTTCTAACCCTCTTGAGTGCTTGAGAAGGACTGCTGACCGTTCAGTAGACATCTTCTCATACTTTCTGCCTTCGAATTGTCGAAACCGGTGGATCCGGATTTCTATGAAATACCAGAGATCCTGAAACGTGCCATGGACCCGAACGTAAACGCATTGATGCATCCGCTAGACAGCCATCGAGGTAGCGGACTATCCGGGCTCCTTGTCCTTGGGCTGACTGAGGAAGCACTGAGTGTAATGATGGACATGTTGAGGGTCATCGCCATGGTTGAAGGCCACGCAGCAGGAACTCTAGTGAATCTGGATATAACGGCACTTTCATGTCGCAGGGATCGGACTCACCACAGACTCTTATCTCTACCAAGGGGAGCGGAACTCTCTCCGGGACCAAAGACTAACTTTTACGAGTGTTGCCGACTGGCGGCGCTTATGTTTGCCGATGCAGTGTTGTTTCCAATGCCCGGTATACGGCAGAGACTTGTAGCAGAGATCAAGCAGTGTGTTGAAAAGATCAATCTTACGGTCCTACATGAAGGAAGACGGTTTTTCATTTGGATACTCATGCTTACTGGCATCGCGGCAATAGGGATGCCTGAGCGGCTGTGGTTGGAACAAAGGTTGCTTCCGCTCCTGAGTATTGAAGGCGTATCACGATGGGTTGAGCTCAAGAAAATCGTTACGTCCTTCCTGTGGATGGATAGTGCTTGTGATGGAGGTGCAATAATTCTTTGGGACGAAATCGCCGCGGTTCTTCGCACGCCAGGGAGTCGTAACGATCGCTCAACTTCGGCTGCAACATCATCATGAATTTTTCTATTTTTAATTAGAATTGCACGGAAATAGAATAGGAAGCAAGCTGCACTTAAACAAGACAGCAGTTGGATTTCAGTATCTTCCGTACAGCTGAGCGGAGTTGATTGACTTTCTATATGTGGCGGGCCTTTTCACAATCAATTCTCGGTCGGATATCGACTGAAAATATCTGAACACTGTTGCGGATGAGATGGATCGGTCATTAGTATATTACGAAGAAAAGGAAGAAAGCGAGGTGAAGGGAAGTGAATGTGGACGGGCAACGGTGACATTGTATTTACCTTGAATATAGACGCGGTTGACAAATGAGAAGCCACGGTGAAGAGAGCCCAGAAATGGCAAATGTTCGGGGGTTGCCGCAGCCAAAACGTCAGCAGATAGAAGCACAGTCCATCCAATCATACGATGGCGAATAGCGTTGAATTGGAGCATGCGAGGGTTGGATGGAACGACGGGCGACGTCGGTTAGGATAGGCTTGATGTTTCGGCTGCACCTTTTCTCCGTCGAAGCTCCGTCCTCAAGCTCCCTCTTCAAGCTCTCATCGTAATGCGCTCCACTGCAACAGCCAAATCCTCCTCAAAATGAAGCCATTGAGTGGTCCGGCAATGTCTGCTTCAAGGCATTGTCGTCGCTCGACGGTTGCAGCATCTGTTCGGCTCTCCTGCTGCTCCCGAGCCTCCTTCTCTTCGAGCCAAACTCGCACAATACAACAAGACGTCCAGATCACTAGGACTGGCAAGCCGATTATCAGCGTCTCTGGCGGACGCTCATCACTAGGAGGTGCGTAGCACGGATTGTCAGTGAAGTCAATTGCCTGACTTTGATAGGCCATACTGTCACCGTTTTTGGCGCCACCGGTTTCCTCGGCAGATACATTGTGAACCGACTGGCACGCTCTGGTAACACAGTAGTCGTCCCATATCGTGAAGAAATGACGAAACGACATCTCAAAGTCTCCGGTGATCTAGGACGTGTCGTGTTCACGGAGTTCGACCTTCGCAACAAAGATTCCATCGAGGAGAGCGTTCGTCACTCGGACATCGTATACAATCTCATCGGACGAGACTATCCTACAAAGAACTTTGATTTGCATGACGTACACGTCTGGGGTGCTCAGAGAATTGCTGAGGCGGTCGCCAAGTACGATATAGACCGCTATGTTCACGTTTCATCGTATAACGCGTATCTTGACTCGACATCTGAGTTCTTCCGCACAAAGGCACAGGGAGAGCAAATCGTGCGACAGATATTCCCAGAAACTACCATCGTACGACCAGCACCTTGCTTTGGATACGAAGACAGACTCCTCAACAGACTTGCCAGCGTCGCAAACCTCTTCACCGCCAATTCGATGCAGGAGAGATTCTGGCCCGTACATGCGGTTGATGTCGGCATGGCTCTTGAACACATGTTGACGGATGATCTCACAGCCAGTCAGACTTACGAGCTGTTCGGACCGAAGAATTATAGTATGGCCGAAGTCGCGGCTCTTGTGGACAGAGAGATCGTCAAACACCGCCGACATATTAACGTGCCAAAGTTCATCTTCAAACCGGTTGCAGAAGTTATGAACCGCTTGCTGTGGTGGCCAGTAGGAAGCGCGGATGAAGTTGAACGCGAATTCCTTGATCAAATCATCGATCCTGAAGCGAAGACCTTTGCGGATCTCGGCATCGAGCCTGTCACACTAGAGAGTTTGACCTACCAGTACCTCGTAAGTGAAGCCATACGTTCAATTACTGCCACTGCTAACTTGTATCTCAGTTGCCGTACCGTAGCTCATCAGTTTATGACCTACCACCTATGACTGAGAGAGAGAAACGCGAGGAGAAGAAGTATCTGCATGTCATCGATGATCAGTAGAATATTCACTGTTTTGGGTCGTAGATCGGAAGCCAGGTTAGGCTATACAGCCAATTGTATATATCCATGGCTTTGAAATTCAAAAATCTCGTAAATTTCTCCCCAGCAAACATTCATAACCGTCTTTCCACGATAAAAGCGTTGCCGGTTCTATCATGAACAAATGCGTCAGTACATTGCACAATGTATCAAGCCATCATCGCACTCATATGCCTCACGGCGCGTATATCATGGTCACTTTCTCCACAGTCCTTTCATGGTTTCCTGAATGCGCCTCTCCTGTTCTTTGATTTGCTCCTCAGACTGGCCTCTCCCATGACCTCTCGAATCAATCTTCATGCGATCAGTACCACCACTGTAGTGACTGGATTCACCAGTGGTGCCATAGCCACTGTCATCTCTGCTGCCAAGCTGGCCGGTGCCTTCGACGCCCTCCATCTCCTCGCCAGGCTGGGTATGCTCCTTCGGGATGGCCCTCGCGACAGCCGGCAGCGGCGGGCCGGGCTGACCGCGCGCGGGCTCCTTGCTCTGGGCGCCGTTCATCATGCCGGCGGCGGAGGCGAGGTGGCCGGCGCGCAACTGGTTGATGGCGCGGATGGTGTCGATGGCCACATGCAGCTTGACACGCGCGTTGAAGTTCTTCTTCACGCGCGGCAGCAGGTCCACGCGGTCCTTTTCCTTGCGCGAGGGCGGTGCTTCGGCCTCGTCCCGCTCCGCGTCTTCCATTTCTTCGTCTTCTGTCGCGATCCATGGGTGGTTGAGCGCCTGGTGCGCCGTCATGCGCTTCTCTGGGTCGGTTTCCAGGCACTTGTCGATGAAGTCCTTGGCTTTGCTCGACACTCCATCCCAGTATTCCTCCGGTTCGAACTTGTAGTCGGCGTCTAGAATCGCCTGCATCTCCTCGAGGTTCGAATCACGATCAAATGGAGTGTAGCCACACAAGAGGAAGTATGTGATTACACCGATTGCCCAGATGTCACTACACAAGCAAATTAGGTCCAGCTCTAATATGTTCACACAAAAAACATACACTGGCTTCCCGTGGCCCGTTTTTCTGAAGATTTCTGGTGCCATGTACCCCGGCGTACCACAGGTAGTTGTCAGCACGTGAAATTGCTCTTCATCCATGATTCTGCTCAGGCCAAAGTCAGCAATCAGTAGATCGGCGTTGTCCTCGGGTGTTCTGAAGAGCAGATTTTCCGGCTTCAAATCGCGGTGTACAATTCCATGGTCATGGAGGTATGCGACAGCGCTGAGGGTGGCGCGCATGAGGTCTGCGGCGTCGGATTCGTAGTAAGAACCTTTACGGCAGATACGGTCGAAGAGTTCACCGCCGAGAGCCAGGTCGGTGACAAGGTAGAGGTTATTCATAGTCTCAAAGTAGTCAACCAGGGTGAGAATGTTTTGATGGCCCATGGAGACCTTCTTAAGGACTGCGATTTCATTTCGGACCTATAAGTTGAGATCCTGTCAGCATAAAGACTTCCATTGCCGACACTTCGAGCTCGTCTTCTCGAAGTCTTTCGGTACGGCGCAAGATGAAATGTTCACGAACCATGTGCTCCCTTCCAGCCATCAACCTCTTGTTAATCACTTTGGCAGCGTAGTACCGTCCCGTATCGATGTGAACACATTCCTTCACCACCGAATAACTACCCGCTCCAAGCGTTTTGCCAGTCTTGTATCTGCATGGCTGGATCTGCGCCTGCGGTCGCGGACTAGGCGAGGTATGACCACTTCCAGCATGTACGGCGGCCATTGCAGCTTATGAGTTGAAGGAAGACTGCGTGAGCAAGATACGAGGAGAACGATGGCTGACGTGGTTGTGTGGCGGAGGAGCACGGAGAAGACGTTGGTGTTGCCTTCAGGTAGGAGGTAAAGGGTGCGAAAGATGAATTGGTTGAAAATAAGAGATTGTGAAGAACAAATCCATGTCCTGCGACCGCTAAGAATAACGGGATTGATTGATCGTGAGTTGGTGCCGTATCTGGGCGTTCAGCTTCGCTCAGCTCGTAACCCCACACACCTATCGTAGGTTCCGAATCTGCCCTGCCAATCCTTAACATGATCGGCTAAGAAGACCTCAATCTTTCATCCTATCTTCCATATGCATCACCTGTAGCGATCTGTAACTGATATTTCCTGCTTTGAATCCAACCATCTTGAGCCCAGTCATAGCGCACATCAACACCAAAGTTCCAAACGGCCGTATCGGACGAGTTCATTATCATTTCCAAGCCAAAGCCTGCTTGATGCCTTCAATTTTGAGTCTTTTCGTCAGACTGATGACGTTAAATTCATCAGGAATGTGTGTTTTACACAACCATCTACCGCTTCAGTCGAAACGTTGTTAGATTGAAGGATTCAATGAAGAATTTCGGCTTACAATACTGGAATGCTGCAAATTTCGGATCGCAGAATGAATGCTTTTCGATTAGTAGTTGCAGCCTGCTGACCCTCACACTACACGCAAAGTAATGGGATGAAGGTCGGGAGTACAGGAGAGTATATAAATACCGAGATTAGAATTCAAAGTTTGGTAGGAACTGACGCTTTCACCGTGTACCTTCACTTTGGTCTATTTCCGTATACCCCTCTTCAACTCGGTACTCTTCAAAGAATCAAGCATTTTCTTTCCGTTCAGGACTCTACAATGGCTCTCGAAACCGTATCTCGTAAACCGGAAGATCTACGCAAACTCGCAGATGTCCATCCTGAGTTAGATGCTTGGGTTAAAGCAAATGGTGCTCCACCAAAGCTAAATGTAGATCCTATTCAACAGCAAGAGATATTCGTTAAGGTTGAACAACGCTTTGCCGGCATTTTCAGTCCAAAAGACATATCAGACATAGTCGTGGAGAGCATCACGGTACCGGCTCGGGATGGCTATTCCATTCTCGTGAAGAAGTACAGTCCTAAAGAGGCGTCTGCACCTGGTCCATTGATCATTGAGATACATGGAAGAGGATTTGGTGATTGGCACTTCACTCGGAAAAGAGTCGCACTGCTTGGAGTATGTCAAGGAATTCGGCGCCACTTGCCTCAACATTGACTATCGCCTGGCACCAGAACACAAATTTCCAACGGCAGTGTACGATTGCTACGATGTGGCGGAATGGGCAGCAAACAACGCCTTAACTCTGGGTGCTGACCCAAGAAAGGGCTTCATTGTTGGTGGTTCGTCAGGGGGGCGGAAGCCTGACTGATATCGTGGGCCACATGGCACGGGATGCGAGGCTTGATCCGCCTATAACGGGGTTGTGCGAAGTCATCCCGCCGAGTTTGCGTGTCTACGACGTGCCGGAAAAGTACGCGCCGGAGTTCGTGAGCTGGCATCAGGACGTGCTGTACGGGTTGAACAGGGAGCAATTCATCTCCCTACATCAACTCCACGGTCCCGATGTGAAGTCCAAGCTCTTCAATTCGTTCAATTGGCCTGATTCATCGGGTGGAAAGTCCGGACATGTCGATCTACCGCCTGTGCTCTTTCAGATTGCCGGCATGGATCTATTGAGAGATGGTGCACTGATATACGAGAAGATGCTAAGAGAAGAGGACGGCGTGAAGACTAAGCTGAAGCTTTATCCCGGCTTACCACACGGCTTCTTCTTGACCTATTCGCAGCTTGAGATCACCAAGCAACATGAGAAAGACACTGTTGAGGGCATTAGATAGTTGCTCAGCTTCTCGAAAGAGAAGTGAGCATCAACTTGGCATGTACAGAGTAGATTCGAACAGTGGCTCAACCCGAATTCACCAATATACCGTTGGAGTAACGTCCGCTCTCGGCTATACTATGCTCCAAAATAACTTCTTATCAAGTTGTCGAAGCCAGAATGCACATCGTGTATCCAATCGCAGAATTGAGTCCAGAGATACACAATACTGTAGATAGAAATGAAGTCACAGATAACACATATCAAACACGCTTTCATTTGACAGTTGGATGAGTTTGAACGTCATCACTCGTGACATAGCATTACAGATGGTATCTTCAGAGCACAGTCCTACCTATCACCGCCCTCACTGACCTTCTCCCACTCGCTGTCAGTCGTACTAGAACTCAAATCCGCATTGCTCTCTCCCAAACTCCTCCGTTTGCTCGCCTCGCCAGCATCCGCAGGTTTCAACTTCGCTCCCGTCGCGCTACCGCCTTCCTGCTGAGCATGCTGCCTCGCGAACTCCTCCCTGACCTGCTGGGCGCGGCGCGCGCTCTCCATCACGCCTTGTATCTTGACGGTGCCGCCTCTGACGTGTATTCTGGAGGCGGGTGCGGCGGGCGGCGCGGGCGTCTTCTCGCGCTCGGTCTCGGTGCCCTCCTCCTCGCTCTCGGGGTCGGCCTCTGCGCCGCTGGCGTCGTCGCTGGCGGCCGGCATCTCCGCGCTGCGGCGCTTGCGGCGGATGCGGTCGGCCTGCTCCTCGATGTCCTTGGCGCGCGCCAGCTCGGCCGCGAACCAGTTGATGGCCCACCACAGGCCGGCGCTGAGGATGGAGAGCGCGATGAAGTGGAATGAGTGGGTTGCGATTAGCAGTGAGAGGAACAGGATCTGCAGGCTGCCGAAGGTGACGTTCGTCGCGATCAGTAGGGTTGGTGTTGGTCCTGGTGTGAAGACCGATTCCCAGAGCGACGTCAGGAACGTTGCCATTGTGGATGTGATAGACGAGGAACCGTGACGATTCGGAACGTATCGGTGATATTGACGGCTACGGCTCGTCCAGGACTGACGTGGAGTGCAACGGTGCGCGAAGTCGTAATGTCTCGGTGTATTGGAGACGTGTCTGAGTTCGGTATTTCACGAAAGGTGGTTCAAGAAGCGCTCGCGTGCTATCTCGTCGTTCTCACAGACGGATTAAATAGTTGGCGGCCTAAAGAACACAGGCTTCTAGAAAGCAGAAATAAAAGTACGAAATGCAGGCAGTGTTTATGAGACAGGGATAGTCATATGGGGTAGGTAGATTGAACATGCGATGGAGTATGTTGATTGCTGGACGCGTGATGATGTGTGTTTGTCTGCCTGCGTCGAATCAGAGCAAATCTTGACCCTGCATTGGCTTTGGCGAGCATTTGCAGCCTCTCGCAAGCCGCAGGAACAGTTGCCTGCTACATGTCGCAGTTTCACCTGACCCAAACTAGATCCAGTTCCAAATTATTGTAGATTGGCATGTTATACCTACAAGCTGTATATGCGATTACATACCACCATTCATTAACTATGAACTGGTGCTGATGTAATTGAATGACACGAGGACCACGTAGTTCAACACCAACAGACCACAATAAGAGCAGTGATTGAGATTGCAAAATGGCACGATTTTCAGGCTGGCAGTGGCTCGTTGTGAGGTATCTCGTCGCGGTCGGAACCTTATCAACATCAATTGGATTATATCGCCTACTGAAGTACATCTATATCAATCTACGCCGATCTTCACTCTTGCGTTACCGCCAGCCGAATTCATGGGCTCTTGTGACAGGAGCAAGCGACGGTATAGGCCTACGGTTTGCCGAACAACTCGCCTCCCACGGCTTCAACGTGGTCCTTCATGGCCGGAATCTCGACAAGCTATCCAAAGTAGTGGAGCGTCTACAAGCAGCATATCCGTCGCGCGAATTCACCACCATCATCGCGGACGCCTCCAAAGGCCACGGCATGCAAGCGCGCATCGACAACGCCGGCGCGATCGCGCGCAACCTGTCGGGCCCGCTGACGGTGCTGGTCAACAACGTGGGCGGCTACAGCGCGATGCCGGACGCATTCTGCGCGCTGGCGGATGCGCCGGCCGCGGCCGTCGACGAGGTAATCAACGTGAACGTGCGCTTCACGGCGCAGCTCACGCGCGAGCTGCTGCCCGTGTTGGTGGCGAACGCGCCGGCGTTGGTGCTGACGGTCGGGAGCGTCAGCTGCGCGTTTGGCGCGCCCTACGTCGGCCTCTACACCGCCAGCAATGCCTTCTTGACGAATTGGTCCGTTAGCCTGGCCAGGGAGATGCAGTCGGAAGGTCACGATGTTGAGTGTTTGTGCATCAACGTTGGTAAGACGGTAGATGCGTCGATTTTCCGAACGAAGCCTACGTTCTTGGAGCCAAGTGCGACGACGGTAGCAAAAGGCTCATTGCAGAAAGTTGGATGCGGGAAACCGTGGGTGGAGGCAACTCTAGGCCATACGATTCCGTTCGTCTTCATGTCCGAATGGCTTCCTGAAAGTCTCGTCAATTATCTTGTGAAATCAGAGATAGTGAAGATGGCTGCACCGGAGAGCTGGAAGGCCAAGAGAGGGAAGAAGGAACAGTAGTCTGATATAGCGGCTAACCGTTCTAAGCGATGATCGAATATAACGAGTCAATAGTTACAGACGTTTGCAATCCCGAAGAACACATCTTCTGCACCCGATGTTAGTGAGAAACGGAAAGCACATCAAAAAGGCCTAAGAAGAGATCCGTGACACGTAGACATTGAATTATTCACAAGAAGCATTGCATTCTTCTACGTTTCCTTCTAGAGCTAGTATTCTTCTACATTACAGATACGCCACAGCTGTCTATATGTAGTCAGGATAGTCAAAAGCGATCACAGCCTCCAATATTGACGCCATCTCCCTCACATCTATGTTCGAGTGGAGGTTGTTGCCACTATATTTGACCACAAGTTCTAAATTTTGCCATGCCACAGATTCCTCAAAGTTTCTCTACCATTAATTCTAACGGTATGCCACAACGTCTGCCAATCGAGTGTACTAGTGAAAGAATCGGCAAAGCCAAACGGCAACATAAGCGGAATCCAACCCTGCGCGAGCTCAAGCGCCCAACAACCCTCGTGCATCTTGTATTGCTTAACGTCTCCACGGCGAAGATGGTGCATGGAGCCTTTGGGATAGCGCTCCTTGACGAGCGAGTTGGCCGAGTAGGCCCACTGCTCGCCTTCGAGGATGTGGAAGTAGTCGTCGGCGGTGTGGCGGCCCGTGTGGCCCTCCGTACCCAGCGGCGTGCCAAACACAATCAGATACTCTGTTATCGACGAGTGGATCAGGTACATGCTGCCCATTGCGCCGCCGGCGTTGTTGAAGACCCATTCGTTCTCCAGCGGCGACACTTGGTTCTCGGGCCGCCAACCTTGCGCTGCGGTTGTTTGTGGATCCGGATGGTTAGGGAACGGGTCGGCAGCGATGTGATTGGCACCGTGGGTTTCGCGCAGCGTCGAGACTATGTGGTGGACTACACCGGCGGTAGAGTTTGGGTATAGGGAGAGGGCTTCGAGCATGAGGTCGTTGAGGACAGGCGGCGAGAAGATGTACCAATTATGCTGTAGATATCCATATCAGCATACAAAGAGAAATAAGTGAAGAGGCACATCGCAATTAGCTGATCAGCGAGTTAAATCTCTCACCTTGTAGTGTTCCAGAGGAATTGCAGCAGCATACAAGGCAACCACGACTGCTATAGCTGTGCCAATCCTTGAGATCCATCGCCCAGCTAATGAACTCATGATTTTCGAGCGAATGACTGTAAGAAAAGAAAGTTTTAATGTTCTTTGGGTGAAATGGACGTTGCAAAGAGTGTGTGTTGTTGAGCAATCACTTCGATAGTCGTTATGGAATCAATTTTCCGAAAGTGGACTAGGCGCAGGCTATGGAGATCTTCACGGGAGCATCGACAAATCTCAGTGTGTCAAAATGATTATGGTGAGGAAATATCGTAGTCATGTATCTGGGTAAGAAATCCGAAATCTACTTCTAAAATTGGTCTTTTCTGCAACAAATGTTGTCGTAGAACAAAAGCCGACACGACCTGCACCCACAACCCACGAATGCTGAGTAGTTCATTTTCACTGGCCAAGTGGACAAACAGTTAAGAGCCGGATCTCAATCTCAATTCATCTGGTGGTATCATGATATCTAAGGTACAGTTGGGATTCCTTGCGTTCTCATGACCCTATTCCCTTCGCCCTCAAAAACTCCGGACATTGCTCATGCCGAATGGAGCAAGCTTATTTCTTGTCCATGCCGAGAGCGTGCTTGGTCTTGTCGAGGATGCTGTCTCCGGTGCCGCCATGGACCTCGTTGTCCTTCTCGCGGCCGACCTTGTCACCAAGCGATTGGGCGGTTCCCTTCGAGTCGTCGGACTGGAACTCACGTGCGACCTTGTCGGTGGTGTCGGTCAGGTTCTCAGACAGCTTGTCGGTGGTGCTCTTGGAGCTGTCGGGAGTGATGGCATCCTTGGCCTCTGTAAATTTGTTAGTTTCACGTCGATGAGACTGAAATAAGTTGTGACTGAGAGAACATACTGTCGGTGAAACCCTTGCGACCAGCGTCAGACATGTTGATTGATTGGTTTGGAAAAGTGGTTTGTTTTGGTTCGAGTTTTGAAAATTGCTTTGATTCTGAAAAGTTGATGGATGAGGAATGAAAAACGACGGGCGTGGAAGGTCCTTTTATCTTTCTTTGCTACACCATACCTACGTCATGTTTTACAGTCGTCACATGTAAATAGCTGAGCCTGAGGGGTGAAATGAAGTGGGTCTAACCATTCAATAGTGAACCATATCGGTTGGTAGTACCCAAGGTTTAACCCTAGTAGCAGTAGGTCATATGGGCAAAGTGTCTTCGTCATTGTTGAAGGGATATCTGCGGAGTTTGAAGTGGAAACGGACTAGGTTGCAAAGACATCGAATGAGATATGGAAGCTGGCCTAGTGGAATGCAGGAACATAATAGAACAGTAAAAGCAATGGGATAATGGAAGACAGAGATCGCGATGACGGCGGGCATGGCAGATCGATTCAGGTGATGTCATGCCGTGAATGGGGCTGGTGGTGTGGCGACTGAAGCTCGCTGCTTTCATTAACGTCGAATTTTTGATTCGAAAAGCACATTTTGACTTACCTTGTTACAGGAAGATTCCATTCCGTGTAGTTTAGAGAAAGAACAGTGCTGTGGTACGTTGACGATCTGTTAGATCCGTCTTCAATTTTTTTCGAGGCTGACGCTGCCACAGCCAGCATTTTGCCAAAGTGCATCATGCTGCCTCGTACACGGTAGACTTTAGCTCACCTGAGCCAAGAATTCGATTTCCATGAATTGCCATCAAGTTCAGCTTCCCCACTACGAGACAAAAGCGTAGCGTGCCTACAAACCCCGAGGTTATCCGCAAACAGTGCCATTCGCTGCAATTTTTAACCGATATCTGCATTCTGGACGATTCGCGTCTTGCGTCATCAGGAGCTCATAATCGAAGAAATGAGTCTCCCATCTCGTTACAAGCTCGTCTACTTTGTCCCTGTCTCGGCTCTAGCCGCCACCAAGTCTGCCATCTTTGCAGCAGGAGCCGGTCGATATCCTGGGCCTGGCGGGTACACGGAATGCTGTTGGCAGACTCTCGGCACCGGCCAGTTTAGACCAGGTCAGCATGCAAACCCGAATATTGGGACCGTCGGTGAGCTTGAGAATATAGAAGAGATGAGAGTTGAGACATTGTGCGTGGGTAAAGATGTCGCTCAGAAAGCAGTGGAAGCGCTGAAGAGGTATTCATCTTCAATGCAAGCTGATGTTTGCAGAGTTGAGGGCGCATCGCTAAGTTGAATAGCGCACATCCATTCGAAGAGCCAGCCTATGAGGTCTACAAACTTGAGGATATGTGAGATATGATTGGATATGTGGCTCACGCGAACAATGATGGCGTATACAAGTTGAAATTAAGCGGTAAGATGATTGCGTGGTATAAATTTTGCCGGTAGTTGGATCGAATATCTGGATGGATGGCTGTACGATATCGTAGGGCTGAATGGCGGTCAAGCTTGGCGCGGTTGTTGCCTCGTAATGGCGCGAATCGGCTTCAACGCGTCGCCAATTCGACATTCAATCACTACAAATTGGATTCTGCACCCAGCAACCACGTCCATACTGTCATATTTGATTGCAAGGAATGACATGTGCAACCCAATTTTGTCACCTTGTCCGTCACCGGTGCATCTCGAGTCTACTGCAATGTTGATGCTTGACGCATTCTAAATGCATTCGAGCACTGTCAACAATCTCCCCGAACAGCTTGCTTGGCTGCTAAGAGTCAAGCCTTTCGTCCCTCCGGTTGTTCACGCTGTTCCTATTGTCGATGATCCCGCGAGCTCTACAACTCTATCTGCACCAAGTATCGACAGACGTACATCCTTTGCCCACGACAATGCCGCGGTTGCCACTTCTGTGTCGGGACCTGTGTCACACGAAAACTCTCAACAGCCAGGACCAATTCTTCTAGAGCCGGGAGAAGAACGGCAAAAGCTTCAAAGCGGCATGGTTCGACTCCGATCTCCGCCAATCTCGCCTCCGAGACCGAGGGTGCTTGATCAGACCACTATCGATGGCACGGTGTCCCTAACAACCCCGAATAAAGTACAAGTGCGGCGACTTCAAGAGGCGGGTGTTGACTCTGTTGATTTGACTGTGGGCTTAAGCGGACGATCTCAGAACGCTAGTACTGGCAGAAAGCGAAAGAGCGAGGAGATAGATGGTGGCGAAAACCGTAAAAAGAGAAGCGATCCACATTCGGGTTCATTCACAGCCATTGAAGATATTGAATTGGACTATCCCAATGAACCTCCACCACCATATTCTTCAGCGGCATGTAGGACCGACAAGTCAAACAATCATCAACCAGAGAAGTCTCCTACTCATTTGTTTAAGCAGCGTGAGCCCACGACTATGGAAAGACAGAAACCTCATCATACGGACGAAGAAGAAGAGTACATTGTCTCTGAGACTGTTACTCGGACTCAATTATCACGAAAACGTAAATCGATGATAAGAACTGCCTCTGAAATCAACAGTAGTCCTGGAAGATTAAAGGTTGGGAGATCTCCTGTGGTCTCCGAAGGTGAAGACGTGCTACCTTTATCTCCTGCTAAAGCTATGGCGCCATCAAGGAGAGCATGCTCTCCTACCAAGAACATCGCCGCAGTTCCAAACCCACTGGCCGCGCAGCCTACACCTCAAAATCGGAGCAACATTCCTCAAATGCTCCTTCGACTGCCTAATCACCAGCTACGACGCTTTGAGACCCAACTTGACGAGCAGCGGAAGATGCTAGCAGACGAAAAAGTTGAACTTAGAGCGAGTGGTTTGGAGGTGCCCGAAGACCTTCTGCTCAAGTTGAAACAAACAAACGAACAGAAGAAAGTGTTATCTCAACTTCTGGAACTCGTTGCAACCTATACTTCTAGCTTCCAGTTGAAGGAGGAACTCCGTGAAAAGTGTACAGCAGCAATTCTCGCAGAGGATGACGCCGAAGAGGAAGCAATCAGCGTTCTGCTTCAAGGAGAAGCCACTAAATTGAAGCAGATTGAGTCTGATGTGGAAAGTCTATTACTGACGTCTGGGTTAATGGACATGATGAATGGCTTGATCGATTCGGAAGCCGATGAGATTGTTGTTTGCTCCACCCAGGGAACCCCTTTCCGAGAAGCAACGAAGGCAGTACTGATCCCAAACTCGAGCAACATCGCAAATAGTCAACGTATCAAACAGACACAGGTTGCAGGGGAACCAAATCAATCATTGAGTAGACCGGCTTTGGCGCTGTCTGGTCCGACCGCTATAGGATGGCCGGCGGATGGCCATCCAGAGGCGAGCCAAGTTCCTGCCACTTCACCGTCCGTCAACTGCCTTCAGGCTTTTCCTCGAGACACCTTTACTCGAACAACTCCTCTTCCACCGACTGATCACTTCCGCAAGTACCAGTTTCCGCGGCCTCAAGGTGTATTCTCAAAAGAATCTGCAACGATGCGCCAATCTCCACATCCCGACAACTTTCACGACCATAAAGATGCCTCCGACAATGTCGATGGAATGACACATCACATGGGCACACCTCCCGCACACCTATATGGTGAAGATGACTATTTTGCCGGTTTCGATGACGATGACATGCTTATGGCAGCTGAGGACGCCGAGAACTTCTCACAGCCTTCCAAGATCAACAGCAGGAGCGAACATCGTGACGTTTTCGCCGAGACGTCCGGAAATCAAATTAGCCTTCAAATTGCCCCATCAGTGACTCCAAGAACTTCGGCATCCACTTCAAAGTTTTCTGGAATGTACTATCCATGGTCCAAAGATGTGAAGCTGGTGCTGAAGAGTCAATTCCGACTCAGAGGATTCCGGCCGAATCAATTGGAAGCCATCAACGCCACTCTATCTGGCAAAGACGTGTTTGTTTTGATGCCAACTGGCGGTGGAAAATCGCTATGTTACCAGCTACCGGCAATCGTCCAGTCAGGAAAGACTGGCGGTGTGACAATTGTGATTTCGCCACTTTTGAGCTTGATGCAAGATCAAGTGGAACATCTGAAAGCCTGGCGTATCCAAGCCTTCTACATCAACGGCGAATGTACTTCCGAGCAGAAGCGCATGATCATGGATGCACTTCGCGAGCCTCGGGTCGAAGACTTCATCCAGCTACTATACGTCACACCGGAAATGTTGAGCAAAAATTTGACTATGATCAGAGAGTTCGAGGCTCTATATAAACGTGGAAAACTGGCAAGACTCGTGATTGATGAAGCTCATTGCGTGAGCCAATGGGGTCATGACTTCCGTCCTGATTACAAGCAGCTGGGAGAAGTTCGAAAGCGCTTTCCAAACGTTCCAGTAATGGCGTTGACAGCCACGGCTACTCAGAATGTCAAACTCGATGTCATCCATAATCTTGCCATGGATGCGTGTGAAGAGTTCAAGCAAAGCTTCAACAGGCCTAACCTCAGCTACAAGGTCATCTTGAAGGAGAAGGGATTGAATGTTCTAGACGACATTGCTAAAATCATCAAGAATTCATATGCTAACAAGACCGGCATTGTGTACTGTCTTTCGCGTAAGAAGTGCGAAAAGATTGCATCCCAGCTGAAGAAAGTCTATGGAATCAAAGCACACCACTATCATGCCGGAATGCCGCCTTCTGAGAAGACGGAGGTGCAACTCAAATGGCAACGAGGTCAATACAAGGTCATCGTTGCTACTATCGCCTTCGGCATGGGTATCGACAAACCAGATGTTCGATTCGTCATCCATCACAGCATCCCTAAGAGCTTGGAAGGCTACTACCAGGAAACCGGTAGAGCTGGACGTGATGACAAGCGATCTGGATGTTATTTGTACTATGGCTATCAGGATACCACAGTGTTGAAACGCATGATTGATGAAGGTGAAGGAAGCCAAGAGCAGAAGGATCGACAGCATCGTATGCTTCGCAGCGTCGTCCAGTTTTGCGAGAACCGGAGCGATTGTCGAAGAGTACAGATTCTTGCCTACTTCAGCGAGTCGTTCTCAAAGGAAGACTGCAAAGGAACCTGCGACAACTGCACGTCAAACAGTCGCTTTGAAACCAAAGACTTTACAGAATACGCGAGGAGTGCTGTTCGTCTGGTCCAGCAAATGGAAAATCTCAAACACGAAGTCACCTTACTACACTGTGTAGATGTGCTCCGCGGCAGCAAGTTGCGGAAAATCATTGAGCTAGGACATGATGAACTGGAAGATTTTGGCAAGGCCAAAGATCTTAATCGTGGTGATGTTGATCGGCTCTTTCACCAGTTACTCCGTGAAGGTATCATTGCCGAGCATAACAAAGTCAACAAACGAAGGTTTATATCACAGTTCATCCTTGTAAGTGTCATCCACGTATTCGACCGAACAATCATACTAACATGCATAGCCTGGTCCCAATGCTTGTGATTTCCTCAATCGTCGACGAAGCTTGAAACTTCAAGTGAGAATAACGCCATCGAAAGACAAAGTTCCAAAGCCACTCATCACCACGTCAAAGGGCAAGAAAAAGAATGGCCAACAAGACGACCTGACAGGCGTTTCAGCGGCTCGAAACTATCATCCTCTGAGCACGAACGTATCATCACCGATACAAACTGCCTCGAAGCGTCGTCGAGCTAGAATTATTGACGACGAAGCAAGTGATGACGAGCCGAATGAGCGGCATGCCAATGGTTATGCTAAAGACGGTTTTGCCGTTAGTGATGACAATGAAAGCGATGCCTTCGAGCCTACCAACGTTATTGGCATCAAGCGTAATGGTGCTCGAAGACAGTTGTCAGAACGAATTACTTCTGACGTAACTATGGATCAACTCTCAGATAAACATCGCTTGATCGTCGAGGACTTTATCGTTCACGCGAAGCAAGTTTGTGAGAATATCCGCGAAGCAAGTGGACTTCGATCTGTTCCTTTCACCGACACTATCTTGCGGGAAATGGCGATCCGATTTTGTCATACCCAAGAAGAACTACTCCAAATTCCTGGTATCAACCCGGAAATGGTGACTCGTCACAGCAAACCATTCCTTCAACTTATTCAAAGCTCCAAACAGTGTTATCAGAGCCTCGTGGAAGGCGAAAATACGGATGATGACGGAGAGACGGCAATGGATCCCAACCACAGAACCATCATCGATCTCTTGAGTGATAGTGATGATGAAGATGAGTACGGCGATTTGCCCTCTGGAGCGGAAGACATTGGTATGGAAGAAAGAAGCTCATATTTCAGCCAAAATGCAGCACAAGCTCCAACTTTCCGTTCGCCGCAACAGCAACAGCGACCTGGACGGACACCCAGGACAATTCATGTGGTAACCCCAGCGAGGAGCGGTATATCTTCATCGGGAACGAACAACTATTACCCGCGGCGCAAAGGATCTCCGGGGGTTCGGAAGAGCGGTGGTGGTGCTGGGACGGCGCTAAGGAAGAAGAACGCTGATTTTACACGCAGCAATACCAGAACCACATCAAACAAGCAGAGTAAGGGAGCTGGATCAATTTTCTTCAACGGCGGAGTTAGTGGCATTAGCATGATGACTACTTGAGCTCCGAGGCGAATCGCTGAGATGTTGCAATGTTCTCGAGCGTTCATGAAGTTGATTGCACGCTTTTCTACAGCATCACAGTGCTGGATATATTGCTCGCCTAACGACTTTTCGTTGCGGATCCTGGCACGCGATGCGGCTCTAGATTCGGACGTGACTATAACGTGCGGAGGAATTCCGAATCTTTTAGCAGCGCTTTGGTTTATTATTCACAGCACCCACTTGCACTTCCGTCATCGGGCCAGGGGTTCCATTTGCTACAACCGCCAAATGTTGCTATCGAAATAGCTCGGCGCGAGCACGCCATCTGTAGATGATGCAATTGACTGCAATCGGCAGTGGATTCCATCATAGCATAAGCTTTAGAATTAAAAAGTTGTGAATCTGATCCAAAATTCCACTTTTTCATCTACGACCGCGAGTGGAGCTTTCGAACGTCTGAACAGTCAACGGTTTCCTTCCAGGACCTTCACAGGTTATTTCATAATGGCACCAGCTTCAAACATTGACCTCGGTCTCGAAGATGTGCCGAACCACAAAGCATCGAAGTCGATATTCCCGGACGGTATCCGAACATCAGGCCAACACACTCCGCTCTCTAGCAAGCTGAGACCGTACTCAGACTTCCCGAAGGAGATTTCCGGGCCTACAGTGTGGAAGAAAGAAGATTACATTGATAACCCAGAAAAGTGGACACACCCTTTTACACAAGAAGAAGTTGAAGAGCTGGGCGCAGCGGCCGACAACTTCATCGCGAAAGGAATCCCTCTCACTGGCATCTCTAAGGTACACACTACGCTCACACAGCTCAAAGCCTTCCCGTGCTAATCCTCGCAACAGGAGCTCTTCCCGCTGGCGACGCTGGGCCCACAACTCACCGCGCTGCGCGACGACCTGCTCAACGGCAAAGGGTTCATCTTATTCAAGAGGTTCCCAGCGCAGCAGTGGAGCGCACACAAGTCAGCGGTGGCGTACATGGGGCTGGGGACGCACCTGGGGTACTTCGTGTCGCAGAACGGGCGCGGGCACGTGCTGGGCCACGTCAAGGACGTGGGCGAGGACGCGACGCAGATCGACAAGGTGCGCATCTACCGCACCACGGCGCGCCAGTTCTTCCACGCCGATGATGGCGATCTGGTTGGCTTGCTGTGCTTGCATCGCGCTATGCGGGGCGGTGAGTCGGATATCGTGAGTGTGCACAATGTGTGGAATACGTTGCAGAGGGAGCGCCCGGATGTGGCGAGGTTGTTGACGGAGCAGGTGTGGTATTTCGATCGCAAGGGTGAGACCAGCAATGGCCAAGAGGAGTGGATCAAGAACTGTGTGTTTTATCTTGAGAACGGAGGGAAAGGGCGAGTCTACGTGAAGTGGGATCCATATTTCATCCGCAGCCTTACGCGATTCTCGTCAAAAGGATTGATTCCGGCGGTGTCGGAGCAGCAAGAAGAGGCGATGCGAGTGCTGGAAGAGACGTGCAATCGGCTAGCATTGCATATGATTTTGGAGGTTGGAGACATTCAGTTCTTGAGTAACGCGCATGTGCTGCATGCAAGAACCGCTTATACAGACTATCCGCCACCGGAACCAAGACGACATCTCATGAGGTTATGGCTGAGTACACCAGAATCGGAAGGCGGATGGGCGTTACCAATGCCGGATAGCAAGGAGAGGAAAAGAGGTGGTATTCAAGTAAATGATACGCCACCAAGAGCGCCATTGGATGCAGAATGATCAGAGACATAAAAAGCTGTGAAGACAAACAATCGCTGTTTGGAGGGCATATCAGTTCACCACGAGCAAAGAATATGCACGAACATTGTAAATTGGCATATATATCAGCTTCAATTTTCGTCGCTGTGTTGGGTTTTCTGTCAGCACATCTGCCTGACTCGAAGGAGCTGGCTTGAAGGTACTTTACATTTTGATGAATGTTTGTAGATGTGCAATACCAGGACGTCGTGATCAACGTCGTTTAATCCAGTCGTCAATACAGTATATCTCGAGGATCCAAGTATGCTGCTATTTTGACCACAATTTTCCATTTTACGCCCAGACGCCTTGCAATGTGAAGTATTGGAGCCATCCGATTGTGAATCCACTGTCCAGCCATCGCCAATTCAAAGGCAATAGTGTGGCTCTCAGAAAGCTGAGGATAAGAGCAGATCGAGCGCCTTGGAAAGATTCCGCAGAAGACGATCTTCTAGTAGAGTGTTAGTATGTCAATGTCATCAGAGCTGAGCTGCGTTTGCTCATACCAATTGCCGCGGCCACGACCTCTGCCGCGTCCACCACCACCGCCACGGCCGCGACCACCTCGTCCGCGTCCACGGCCACGATCCGGTTCTTTGCGTGCCTTATTCTTCGGCTTTGGTGTGTCATCAATGAGAAGTGTATCGAGTGGAAGCGAGTCTGGTAGGATGATGTAGCGGATTGTACTTCCGCGAATGTTGATGGAATCCAGTTGAACCTGGTCGCGGTTCTTCTGCGTCAATCTGACAGTCTTCATGGCGACGTTCATAACCGGAGAGACGCTAGTGATTGTGCCGTAGACCAGAGTACCATTCTTAAGTTCGACTGTGACTGTCTCGTTCTGGCACTTCATCAGGAAGCTATATTGTTTCGTTAACCATCGGTGCCTGCGAAGCTTAAGGGTAGTTGTCTCACCGAACAAGCTTGAGAATCGGCATTGTCGGAGAGTTTAATAGATGTGACAATACTTCGACAATGTAACGGAGGTAAGCAATTCGAGAATGAATCAGCTCGGCTGAGTTCTGATCAAATACGGAATCGTTGTTGTTCTTCACGCGATTCCTTGGAGAAAAAGTGACGGCCGGCGGAACGTTTTGCCGACCGAACTTCATTGTTGATACTTTCGTGCCGAAAGTACTTAGCCATGTAGTATGGGGGAAGACTTCACATTTATCTGTATTCTTTTTGGATTTACCTGCTCTGGTCGCCTAGGAGTGTTCCAAAAAGAAGGATTACACCGCTGGTATTGGCCCTGACGAGTGAGATAGCAGTCGGAAGGAAGACGAACCCACACCTGTCAAGTCGAAATTGAGCCCACCAGCAGTTAGATTGGAGATCAAGAATAGCAGAGTACATATACATTCCCACTATGATATGATCTATCCACGTTGCCCATCATTCTCCCCTCAAGCGTCTCACGCACTCGCAATCCCGCCTGCGGCCCTTCCCGCACGCCTCTGCGCCAGCACAACCTGCAGCAGGCCATCGAGCGCCTCGCCCACCTCGCCCAACTCGCCGCACGCCATGGCGCGCACCGCCTCCACGCGCACCAGCCGCTCGGCAGCCTGCAGCAGCGCGTCATGATCGGCGACCACGCGCTGCAGGGCCTTGGCGTCGCGGTCGGCCTTGCGGCGCAGCGCGTCCGCCATGCGCTCGGCCTGACGCGCGGCCCGCGCCGAGTCCGCCAGCCGCGCGCGCAGCGCCCCTGCCTCCTCGTCCGCGCGCTGCCAGCTCGCCAGGTACTCCTGTACCAGCAGGGCGCGGGCCCGCGCTTCGTCCGTCAGCGTCCGCACTTGGCTGCGCAGCGCAGCCGCGTCGAGGCTCGCGCGTGGCGTGGCGGCTGAGAGACGCGCGCGCAGGTCCAGCGCTTCTTTCGTCTTGGCGGCGAGCGCTGCCGAGGTGGAGCGTAGCTGCGCTTGGAGGGTGTCCGGTGAGGCGGCTTGTGGGCTGGCGGCGGGTGGGCTGGCTGCGTGCGGGTGAGATGCGTGTCTGGGGATAGTAAGAGGAGTCGCAGTGAACTTACTTGGTGGAGATGAATGTAAGTCCATGGGTCGGGGTTGCTTTGTCGGGCGAGTCGTGTTGCTGGAGTTGGAGCTGTTTGGCCTAGATCGCTTTAGACGAGTTGATTTCGCTTGAGTAATAGAGATGTGAGTGTTGTGCTTGGTGTGGGATGTGCTTTCTTCGAAACCGACAATACTATCATCGGCTTCGACGTGTTGGGTCAAGTCAGGACTTTCAACGTCGGCATATCGAGCAGCGTCGATGTTGTGCCTTGAAGTCGCCTGGCTTTCAGATCCTTCACTCACTTCAGCAAAGTGAAGTTGCTTCCTTGAAGAAATACGCTTACGCTTCTGAAGAAGTTCGTCTTCCATCACTTCTTCTTCCATACTGCGCCTATCCATAGACACCTCTAGTCCCTTAATCACGGCTGGAACTGATGCTTGGTCGTTATTTTGTTGTTGCCAAGTGCTCTCTGGAGAGGTGTGTGAATCGGCTGACTGGAAGTCGTCTGGGTCGCCTCCATTGAATTGAGCAGCAATACTTTTTTGAATGCTGCGAAGTTGTTCGCTATATACTATGCAGGGTCAGAACAGTGTTTCCAATGACTTTATACAATCTAATCACCTTTCTTATCTTTTGGCGTGCCCATTCCAAATATCTTACTCGAGTACTCTCTTGAGGTTGGATGAGATGTTTACCAGAAAGAGGAAAGGCAACCAACACAAAAGTATGGAAGTAGGAAGTGCTCAAAATTGTGGCAACGCTTAGCTTCCGATACCTGGCGACTGTCAAGTAGTATTGGCGTATTCTCGACTAACTTACTGTTGGGTACAGAAGGGTAGCGTCTTGAGAACCACGGTCGGCTTCAAGATGTTGCACGAAATGATTTGCAAAGAACTTGAAAATAGAGATATTGAAATTTTAAGAGGCTATTGCTGACGTACAAGAATGGTTGGAAGAAAGTGGAGTGCCGTCGTATGCCGAAGCGTTCGTAGCCGTACGGAAAGACTACTACGTCGTTTCAACAAACCACATACTAGGACTTTATCCACACTGTTAGAAATTGGCTCAAACTTCTGTCCAGAAAAACTTGCCTGAATCAATGTACCATTCTCGCTCAAACCATTATCAAGCTATTACAAATCCATCGCTTAATAAACACCAGACGAGGGCGCAATACTACAATAATGCACATGCAGTAAAATCAAAGACATGATCTTCATATTTGAACTCTAGTACAGACATTCCGAAAACCACGCAGTAAATCCCATGCTAGAGGCAGCTTGGGAGCCGTACCAAAAGGGTATACGCACGCCATTCCTTTCGCTTGCAAACCAAAGACTCATGAAATTTGCCGTAGCCTGCTGCGCAGGGCATTTTCAAACTCCGAAATGATACAGGTTAAGGAGAAAATAATACAGACGCGTAGTGAAACGCCTTAATTGAAGGCCTCGCGGATCTTCGAGTACAGCTCCGTGTCCAGGAAATTGTAGGCTGGATCGAAAAAGCAGAAGGGATGATTGAGTAGCCTCGACGCGGTAGGACGATCGGTGGGATCACTATGCACATTTGGTCAGCACAATCAACAACATGCAAGGAAAGGCAATGGCAACTTACATAGTCAAGCAGTCGAACATGAAGCTGAGAGCGACAGGCGTAATCCGGTTGCTGACATCGTCGGGAATCGGCGGAGCTTCGTTCAGCGAGCCGAGCTTGTAAATGGCACCGATGGCTTCTTCCTTGCTCCAAGGGCGTTTGCCAGCGAACATCTCGAGCACGACGCAGCCGAGCGACCATATATCGACTTTGGCGCTGTATCCCATGCCCTGAGAGCGGATGACTTCAGGAGCCATCCAGAACACGGAGCCCTGCATATTGTTGGTGATGTCATTACCGTAGATGTTGTCGGTCTTCTTGGAGATACCGAAGTCGGAGATCTTGCACGTGCCGTCCAGATCCAGCAGGATGTTGTCGGCCTTGAGGTCGCGATGCAGGATACCCTCCGAGTGAAGATAGCTGAGACCATCCAGCGTCTGGCGCGTTAGGCTGCTGACCACCGGCTCTTGGAAGTGGCCATGCTTGCGCAAGCAACTTCCAATACTACCACCAGGAATGTACTCCAAGAAAATGCTGATACTGAATTCCTTTCTCTCGGAACCTAGGTAAGACACAATGTTCGGATGATCGAGATCCTTCATCGTCTCAATTTCAAGATTCAGTGATGATACCATCTCCTTCATCTTATCCTTCTCTTGACCGGTTGCTTTGGCGTTTATCTCAACCTGCTTAACGGCGATCGGTTCACCAGTCGTAATATTCATGCCCAGGTAGACGCGACCAAAAGTGCCTTTACCAATGAGTGCGCCCTTTATCCATTTAAATGTATGTTGGCGCTGATGTTCCCATCGAGAAGGCGCAGCAATTTCATCTTGTGGAATGGTGTCAAGGTGAATGAGTTTACTGCTTCGGGCTTTGACTTGTTCAATTTTGGCGCCGAACATCTTTGTGGATTTGCGACGTTCGAGACCACCTGCTGCGGCACCAGCCTGTTGGCGAATGGTTGGCATTCTAGATGGTCCACCAGGATAGAAGGATGTCCGATCTGGTTGTTGGTAGGCTGACTGCACTACTTCACGGATAGACCGCGTGCGAGAAAGTCCTTGACTCTTTCGCATGTTGTATTGCGCCATGGATGTCACCGTGTCTCTTTGCTTTGCTTTAAGTGTAGATTGATCGGAACCTAACGTGTCGTTGTCTTCCTCACTGCTGGATTTCATACTAGGCGTAACACTCCGGCTGCTACTACTGGTCGTAGCACCGCTGGTGAACTCTCTGCTTGGCTTTTTGCCAAGCGTTTGGACTTCTTTGATCGGACTCATTGGCGGGCTACTACTCACATATGCCTCATCCTCAACCATGGGCAAATCGAGGTTGACGTTTGGGAAGAACTCGTCAAGATGATCCACAATGCCTTCGGCCGGTGGACGGTTAGCCCAAATATCTGACATGAAACTCTTTCTGCGTTCCTGCTTAGCGCTCCAATCATCATCGTTGAATGATGATGCCGACTGCTTCCAATCACCATCGGGAGACCGAGCATTAGAAGAAGCAGAAGCGGACTCAGCACCGTAGCGACTTGTACTTGAAGAATGATCGCGATCATCAGAGCCGGCAGAAGCGCTGTGGTGTTCGTTGAAACTCGGTGATTGAAAGGATACACGTGAGATGGTCTTGAGAGAAAGACTTGGTCGTTCATCTCTGCTGACGGTCCTTCCTTCATCGCCGTGACTGGTTGACGGTCTGGAAGATGGACCACCACGGATTGGCTTCGCGAAAAGCGACTCATCAGAATCGGATCCACTGTCTTCAGCGTCGGCAGCGGGAGTTGCAATCGTCTTCCACTCTACCGGTGCTTCCTTGAAGTCGAAGTTCGGACCATAGCTGCGACGAGAGTTTACGCGACTCAAGTTATCTATTGGATTAGGCGTATGCGGACTGACATCTGGAGTTGCTTTTCCACTTGTTATCGCAGGGTCGTCCTGCTTGATGCGATTGAGCTTGGGGTTCGTAACTGGCATTTCCAACTTCAAATTTGGTTTTCCTGATGCGGAGGAACCGTTGCGATCCAGATCGAGGTTATCAGGTACGTCTTGAGCGTAGTCAGGAATCACGAATGGTACGTCGCCTTTCGACATGGTGGTTTGTCCAGGACTCCTCGGGCTTCCAGGAGACTGGCGTGTGGCCCTAAGTTCCAAGGCTGCCGCCATTGAACGTTTATGAGATGGATCAGAGCCCTCTGGACCTTTGTAGATGGTGGTTTTCGTGCTTCCCATGGTAGAAGAACTTCTCATGGTAGAACTCAACGTGCCGTCCTGTTCAACGGCCGTGATTGAAGAACTGGTAGAGTTACGTGTACCGGAGTTGCCGTCGTCGTTCTCGAGGATTCGTTCTTCAGCTGAACGCCGCTTGAAGTCATTGCCATCATTTGAGTTTCGCGTCCGCTGACTGCCTACAGATGTCTTCTTGGTGAGTGAATTGACCTTTGTCAAAGTATTTGAATCCAATGGTGCAGCAGGTGGAGGTCTCGTTGGCTGGAAGTCTATGCTCATTCTGTTCGCCCTCGGAGCATCAAAGTCCACCGGAACGCCTATGATGCTTAGGGTATTTTCGGATTTTCCACCTGGTTGCTGTAACCGCTGTTTCCTCTGATCCATGTAAGCTTTTTGTCTTCTTTCGTTCTCACGCCGATGCTCTTCCGCTGCAGCTTCAAGGATGGCTCGTCGGTCAGCTTCCGACAAGTCACCGGCAGCATCCCATGTCCTTTCCTGTTTACGTCCGTCTAGCGGGCTATCTTTAAGCACATCGGGCTGCTTGCCTGGAGCGACTAGAGTCGGTTCACCAGAACTCACTGGGCTACCAATGATTTGGTCATCCTGCTTCAATCGGGCGATTATTGCGTCAGACAGTGGTTTGTTGGTGATACGCATCTTCTGTTCAGCCGTGGTTGCAAGATTGGCAATGTTGAGACCCAGTCCACCTGCAGCAGAGTTGGGAACCGACTCGGGAGGAACGTTGACATATAACTTCAATGTAGCGCGATGGTCGCCAATGCTTCGTCGTGCGGCTGCAAGAAGTTCATCTGAAAGAGCTTCATCGTGTTCACTCTGGCCCGGAGAGGTAAGATGCAATGTGATGTCGGATCCATGTGGCAAACCCAAAGTCTCGGCAATTATCTGACGAAGTCCCAAAGCCGATTCGATCCTGCTGATATCTACGAGGCGGTAATTCCAACCATCGAGTGTTACAAAAACAAATTTCTTTGTTACATCGACAGATGGACCTAAACCAGCACGAGCCACGGCTCTGTCGATGTCAATCGCTCTAGAGTTAGGCCGTTCTTGCAGTGAAACGTCACTACCGAGAATATTACGCATCACAACTGGACTAGTTGGACTGCCGGATTCATCAGGGCTGACGCCTGGATGTTTTTCTCTCCTCTTGAGCCTTGAGAAAATGCCTTTGTGTTCCTTGGCGCTCGCCGGAGTAGGAATGTCAGCAACATGCGGAAGCTTGTTCGAAATATCGAGTGGAGGCGGTCTTGGTCCGTCGGTTGCGTATCGTCTACCGGACATGGATTCGGTGCTTGGTTCACGGTTATGGTTGGAGCTGTAGTATCTACCGCCCGGACTTGTCGCACTGGTCGGCTGAGCGAGATGGGCGGCTGAAAGACCAGGACTATGCTGTGGAGAGGGATGCTTTGCCGGTTCTTGCAGTTCTCGAGATGTTGATCTGGTGTGTTGTTTCTTGCCTTCGAGGTTACGAAGAACGTCTTGGGATAAGGCACTGCGACCACCACTGGTGACGTAGTCTTGTCCTTGGGAAATCGTAGGTAGCCGATGCGTAGAATGGCGTCTTGGCCAACCAGCTGATGCAGGTGATTGCACATCATGTGGGAAGCGTCCAGGACTCTCTTGTCCCGTGCTGGTGGTTGGCGTAGAACCAAATCCCTGACCTACACTTGGACTATTCTCAACAGTGCCTTCTGTGCTCGCGCTCGGTATTGATGGTCCTCTCCGATGCGGATCCATTGTAGTACCCGATCCTTGTTCGACAATCTTCCGGACGAGTCTTCGCAAGCGTTTGCCTTCTTCCCGCTCCTTCGCTGAGTCGTACCGGTCACGTTGTAGCTCTTGTAGACGAGGAAATATGATCTGATGCATCATGGCGACATTGCCTCTGTTACCATGACCCCTTCCAATGTCAAGGAATTGGTTTCCGTGCAGATCCAGTACCTCGAAAGTATCTTGCCAATCTTCAGAGAAGCTTTCTCGCGCCAACCAATCCAGCACCTTGTCAAGCGGCCATTCCAAACCTGCAGGTGATGGTGATGCCGGTGTATGCGATGGATGTGCAGATGCTGGCTCAGTGTGCTCTGGTTGAGGATTCCATTGAGCGGTTGGTGGACCCGGAGATGAGTATGCAGGAATATCGCGACCCGGTACAGCTATTTGGTGTGACGAAGGTGCACGATATAATGAGTTTGTTCCGGCATGAGTGCCTGCCGATGAGTGTCTTCCATCTTCAGTCGCTGGCGTAGCAAGAGTAGAGCTGGACTGCGAGTGTGTGCCGACAGACGAGCCCATTGGCGTACCCATTGGCGTACCCATAGCCGTACCCATCGACGTACCAATCGATGTACCACCATCCGAATAACCAAAACTCGGTGTATCGCTGCGTAGAGGGTAGAGCGGAGGAATTCCCACTCCAGGACCCCATCCTTCGGCGCCCGGAATGTACGTAGCTGACACTAATTGCTCGGTTGGTGGCGGAGGAGGAGGAGGTATGGGTATGGTCGTCTGCTGATACGTCTGGTAGGCGTTCGGGTTGTATTGCGCCGGTGGAGCAGGATATCCAGGTTGTCTATTCCAGTACGTGGTGCTGTTTGGAGGGTTGGCAGGCGGAGGAGGGAGTACCATGCCATGCTGGCTTGGTTGGGCTCGAGGTAACGGCGGAGGTGGAGGTATGGGAATGCCTAAGTTCGCATTGCGAGCATTCGGAGGAGGAGGAGGCGGCAATTGCTGGCCTGACTGATACATTGTGCCGGGAGCGTAGTGACCGTGAGGATTGAGGGTTGTTGCGTTGGCGTAGGTATGGGCGCGATGTCTTGGGCTCGCCGATCCGGTGATGGCGGAGGCGGTTCGACTGGGATGAGGAGAGCTCAGCGCGCTCGTCGGATTATAACCGCCGCCGATGCTCGAAAGATCGGTGGGACTTGGGACTGAAAGCTGTGGTGAGGCGTTTATTCGCAGGCTCTCGGGAGTGTTGTCTGTTCGATCTGAGGCGGCTCGCTGTCTTGGGTTATTGGTCATGGCCTCGAGACCTCATCAGGCCTGGGCGATGATGGCAGCGACGCCAAGCAGACCATCACTCGGTTGAAGACGGTTTGCGATGGGTTGGAGAATTGTTGATGGGCGTGTGTTACGACCTCGTATAGTCTAATGGGTGCGGATGGGGTTTTGGCGGGCGGCTGCGGTTGTGCACCAGAAATAGACGACGAGCACAAAGCAAACAGGAGGTAGCAACCACGCAACAACCACGACTGTGTGTGGCGAGAAGATTATTTGACAAGCAAAAGCGCACCAAGGCGACAGTGGGTAGGAAGGTGGTATTTCGAAAGGACGTAGGTAGCAACGCAGGATGGGCTTCGCAGCTCGGCGTGCGGCAATGAAGGCGAATCCGTGGGGCAACTTTTTTCTCCTAGGGACTGACGAGATGCAAGCCCGCCTAGGTGAGGGAGGTAAGGTGGGCAGGCTCCAAGCTTCTAGGCGCTCGCTGACAGGGGGTTTTTGCGCCTTTTTTACTGGCCCAACGTCCACTGCGCCTACACAACCCTGACCGGCTAGCCCGTCAGACGCCGCTTCTACGGTGAAAGGAAGAGCTGGAGCATAATGGCGGCGCATGATGAAAGAGAAGCGGACCACCGGAATTTGTGGCTAAGCTTGCAGTTGGCATTTGCCCTTGGTCGACTCCTTTTATTATCGACGGCGTTCAATCCGAGCATTCGTGATGATTGATGGTCCCTTAGCAACAACTCGAATGCGCGGCGGGTGGCGATTGGGTAGGTCTGGCGGAAGCGCCTAGAGCATCGTACTGTATCGTATTGCACGCAAGCTGCGCTTTACTGTCACGTTGATCGCTCTTCCAGCCATTCACATTCAATGCGCTACTCCCAAATGCCCTTGTTGTGTGCGTTTCAGCCTTTGCGCTTCACACTTAGCTACGATACTCTCATCTTCATCTCTTGCCGCGGAAGAAGGCTGAATGCTGCGCAACATGTCAGTCTCAGCAGCTAGGATCATCTCAAAGCGATCCCACAACGTTCCTGGTGAGACTCCTTCCGCCGCTATAATTAACAACTTCCTCTGACTGCTTACAGGCAAGCTCCGCGTAACCGAGTACTTCTTCTCAGTCCCTCGTGACTGGAGTAAGCCGATTGATTACAAGAACAATTCGCTGTCTCTGTTCGCCCGTGCTGCCAGAAAGCTTGAAAAGCCTGCCGACCCAACCGAAGACAAGACCAAAAATCTCCCATGGCTTGTCTATCTTCAAGGTGGTCCTGGATTTGGCTGTTCTCCGCCTCAAAACACGGCATGGATGAATGCTATCCTTGATCGCGGCTACCAAGTGCTCTGTCTTGACCAACGAGGTACCGGTCTGTCCACTCCCATCACTGCATCAACGCTTGGTTTGCGAGGCGATGATGATGTCCAAGCTCAGTATCTGTCATCATTCCGTGCCGATTCCATTGTCAGGGATTGTGAAGCGGTACGTAAGGTTTTGACGGCAGATCTACCGAAAGACAAGCAAAAATGGTCTATCATGGGCCAGTCTTTCGGTGGCTATTGCTGCATTACGTATCTGTCCTTCTATCCCGAAGGCGTTCGTGAAGCTTTCATTCTTGGCGGCCTACCTCCGCTTGTAAATCAACCCGATGAAGTCTATCAGCGCCTGTTCAAGAGAGTAGAGCAAAGGAACGAAGTTTACTACTCCAAGTATCCCGAGGATGTCGAGCGTGTGCATCATATCCTGCGCTTCTTACAGCGTTCTGGTGACACCACGGTTCAAGATACGACTCAGGAAGGTTACCTGACCGCTCGACGATTTTTACAGCTTGGCTTGCAATTTGGTTTCCATGGCGGCATCGATATGGTACATGACCTTGTATTACGAACAAGTCATGACCTTACACTCTTCGGTCACATTACCAGACCCACAGTTGCTAAGATAACTTCAGCAAGCCCATTCGACGAAGCCGTCATCTACGCTGTTCTTCAAGAACCGCTATATTGCCAAGGCTCATCGTCAAACTGGTCTGCCCAGAGGATTCGTGAAACTATGGGCCCCGAATTCCAAATTCCAAAGGATGGTGGTGTGGGCAGTGCGAAGCCTGTATATTTCACCGGCGAAATGGTAAATGTCACATCATCCTCCGCCGAAGTCACCTTTTTACTAATACTCTCAGATATTTCCTTGGATGTTCACCGATTATGGTGAGCTGAAACGTATGGCAAATGCGGCTGAGAAGGTGCAACAGTATTCGAACTGGCCAGCCGTTTACTCCAAGTCGCAACTCGAGCGCAATGAAGTGCCAGTATATGCTGCAGTGTATATGGACGACATATATGTTGATTATGACCTGTCGATGCAGACCGCCAAAACCGTTAAAGCTTGCAAAGTCTACATTACGAATGTTATGTACCATGACGCCTTGCGATCTAAGATGGACGAGGTTATGAAGTCGCTATTTGCGCTTAGGGATGATAGTATCGATTAGCGCTTTTCATGTGGTTTGACTTCATGGCCGGTGTGGTAAATATCATTATTTCGGACTCATGAGTTTGGTTTTTTGTTGGAACTATGGAAAGATGATGCCACTTCGGTTTCTCGCCAGGTGGAGAATTGAGAGATGCCTCAACTTGCTAAGCCATATCACGAAGTTTTTATCATATCTCAACTAACTAGCCCAGCGTTCAAAGATTAGATTTCTAGCTGATCGTAAGTAACGTGTGAGAAATCTCCTGTCGTACTCATCCCAGTCATTGCCCTCAAATGTAGAACTACATGTGCGAACTCGAAAGATCAGTGCAAGATGAAAACCTGGGTGCAACTAATGAGAATCCACGCAGTTATATGCTAAACAGAAAGTGCGACGACTTTTCGGAGATCATCACAGCGCTTCCAGTTCTTCAATACCGTCTTTGTTGTCGCCATCCTAATCCTTCTTCAAGGGATCTCTGACGCCCAAATTCTCCCTACTCTCGACCAGCGCACGAATTAGCGCCACAGCCACGGTCCTCCCATACTCGACGCGCTCCTCGGTCGGACAATCAGGAACATGCAAAAACATGACAGGGCGCTCGTCAGCGCCACGCATCCAAAACCACGCCAAAGCTGCGTAGTAGATGAAGCCGCACAGGAAGCAGCCGGGGTCGTCGCTGGGCCGGGCTTCGACGACGTCGGTGACGGCCTTGATGTGGCGCTGCCAGCGGCGGAAGACGTCGTCGGTGTCGAAGGTGGGTTTGAGTTGCGCCGGGCAGCCTGCCCAGCGTGCCGAATCGCGGAATACTTCGCCGTTGACGTCGCGCTGCTGGGAGTATGGCCCGCGTGGCGCGCTGCGCTCCAGCGTGTAGAACGACCGCCCGGCTGCGAGTCCCATGTGCAGGATGATGTCGGGGTTGGAGTCGTGCTGCATGAGCTGTGGGAGCAGGTTGAGTACGCTACGGTAGGCGACTTTGATCGGTTCCGGGTGCTTGATGATTTGGATCGATGGGCAGGTGCCTACGGCCGGGAGATGCGAAGGAAGTGTTGACGCTATCGACCAGGAGGAGTTGATTGGATGTGTGTCCAGAAATGGCTGTAGTTGTACGGATTAGATGGTATTGTCATTGTAGAGAGCTGTTGAAATGATGGAAAGGTACTACGATGCAATGGACAGCTGACAGCATATGCTGGCAACATAGAGCAAGAGCTTAAGAAGAAATCCTGAAACTATCTCTTGAAATACAAACGGCTGAAGCAAACATTTGAGAATTGGCAGTAGCTAAATGCAAAGGACGTAAGTTGGCCTACACTTACACCATATCCTGTTACCAAAACCTTCCACTGCTTCTCCTTCGTCTCGTTCCTAACGCCTCCATCCTCACTCTTGGATTGAACTAACAGGTTCTCTGAAATATCACCCATTTCCAGCAATGAAATGAAATGAAATTTACGTCAGAGCCTGCGGCAAGAGTTGGACGTTCAGCGACAGTGGCTACATACGCAGGATCGAAGGAAGCCACATGAGCTGAACAATGAAGTCAAGAATGGCGGTCCGATGCGAAGAGCTAGGTTTGCCGTGTACATTTTATCTTCCAAGCCAAGGTTAAGCTAATGGGGTTCTGTTAATAGCTGACCAAACGGTTCCACCGGGAATAGCACCCAAGAGGGAAAGGGACGGCACTTTTCCGGTGCTCATGGACAGCTTGAGCATTAGCTACTTTGGCTATGAGCACGAGGTAATTAATCGCAATCGGGCAGCGGGATGCGGCCGTGGCAAGCCAATGAAGCTCTGATACGCAGCTCCCCGCCATGCATTACCACGCCTTTGACTTCACCCTTGAAGTGACCGGATTATCGCATTGACGTGCCGTGGAAGTCAACCGTTAAAACGTCTCAAAATCATTCTTTTGTTGAACTGTGCTCCGTTACGGCGGAATCAGTAGCCTACGCCTTGAGAGGACACATACCAACTTACCTGAAGAATTGGAATTGTAACAGACCATCACGAATACAGCACCACAGTCACGGCAAAAGTTTGCATCACCATCATTTGCAGCACTGCCTATACACTACTCTGAAGCTCGAAGCTTGTAAGGCTGTAAAAGGGATCACAAAGCCTTGTTGGAGACGTCATTGAGCGGCCCATCTAGACACCTGCTATGGTTCAAGGCGACGGAACGCCGAAGTCTGATCCGATCCACGGGCGCCATCCGACGCCAACCCCAGTGTTCGGCTAGGAACTCCGCAATGTGCAGCCTTATATCGGGGACGAAGCATCCGAACTGTTTCAAAAGATGACAACGATTCTGCGCCTTTCAAGCTTTCTCACGTAAAACCTCGGCCTCGGACGCTCCTTCAGGACGAGATGGAACCATCCCAATTATTGGATCTACCGAGTGATCTTCTAGACGTTCCAATTCGGAGTTGCTAACTCCCCGAATAGCTGTATGATGACAACGATACTCTGTACATAAAAGCCCACCAACAGCTCTCTCGGACTCCAACACCACCAATTCTTCGACCGCATCCAAATCTCTCAGATCACCACCATGACTCCACCACCCGAGTTCAGCCGCCCACCAACCAAGCCATTCAACATCGCCGTAGTAGGCGGCGGCATCGCCGGCGTAACTTTGACGCTCGCGCTCCTCCAGCAAGGCATCGCAACAACGCTGTACGAGGCGGCGCCACGCTTCGGCGAGATCGGGGCGGGGGTGTCGTTTGGGCCGAACGCGCAGCGGGCGATGGCGCTGATCTCGCCGCACGTCGCGGCCGCGTTCGAGGCCGTCGCCACCCACAACGAGTGGCCGGCAAAGCGCGAGATGTGGTTTGACTTTCGCTTCGGCGAGGCTTGCGTGGCCCGGAGAACGCCCGCTGACCACATCTATGAGCTGAGGTGCGTGGGTGGGAATACGAGCACGCATCGCGCGCACTTTCTCGATGAGATGGTGAAGCTGTTGCCGGAGGGAGTGGCAAGGTTTGATAAGCGGTTGGTGGACTTCGTGCAGGATGGGGAGGGAGTGGTGCTGCGGTTTCAGGATGGGACGGAGAGCAGGCATGATGCGGTGATTGGCACGGACGGCATCAAGAGTCGATGTCGGGCGGTACTGCTCGGTGAAGACGACAAGGCTTCGAAGGCGGTGTTTTCGGGAAAGATCGCCTACCGTGGTTTGATACCGATGGATGATGCGGTTAAGCTGCTAGGTGAAGAGTATGCGAAGAATGCCCAGATGTACTTGGGATTACATGGTCATGTGTTGACCTTTTGCATTCAGAAAGGAAAGACTATGAACGGTAAATTTGCATCATCTGTTTCAAGAAAATCTTAAGCTGACAATTCTGAAGTTGTCGCATTCCACAGCCGAGAGAGTTGGGACACCGATCAATGGGTAGTACCAGCAGAAAAAGAAAGGATGCTCAAAGACTTCGAGGGTTGGGGAGACTCGGTCAAAAGTATCCTCAGCCTGATGAAAACGACAGATATCTGGGCTTTGTTCAAGCATCCTCCATGCGAGACATACTTTAAAGGTCGTGCATGTCTACTAGGCGACGCAGCACATGCTTCTACACCACATATGGGTGCAGGTGCTGGCATGGCCATCGAGGATGCCTACATTTTGGGTAATCTTCTTGGCGAAATCCAGCACGCAAACGAAATAGAGAATGCATTCCGAGCCTACGATCTTGTTAGACGGCCCAGGACACAGCGATTAGTGGAAGGATCGTCACAGCAGGGTCGATTGTACGATTTGGAGTTGGCTGGCGATGATCCGGTACAGGTTGCAAAGGAGCTGGCAACTCGAACAAGATGGGTATGGGAACACGACTTTACCAGAGAGCTGAACGAAGCAAAGAAACTGCTGAGCTTACAAGCACGATTATAAATTTAGAAGTTCACATGTATAATAATTTAATGGTCGGAGCAACCGGCGATGAGATGGCTGAGGTACTTGGAGTATATGGTGGGCCGCAGTGACCCCTGTACGCCACTCCACCTTACTTTTCCAGCGAAATCACAGAAGCCAATTGGCCGTTACATTTCAGTTTTGGAGTGATACCAGATGAAGATGATTTGACACCCCGAAAGGCTCAGACACAGACTTCGAAACGTGAGAAAACGACGGAGTTGTGGCTGAAAAGCCAAAGAAACGTGGCGGTTGGGATGGCGGTACTTAACGGGGCTCGCAACAGGGCGCCATGTCAGGCCAAGGCCAGTTCGACCAGTCTCCAGCCAAGGAGTGACAGGAATTACTTCTGTACCTGTATGGGTCTTCCAAGCCGGTGCATCGATGGCGTGGGATCGCTGTATGGCCAGCGCGTTGTTTCGTTCGCCCTGCTGTCCCTCACATCCAACCCACTAGAAGCCCAAACCACCTAACCTACACCACTCCCAGCTCATCCCCAGCCTTCTCCGCTCAACCATCCTGAAGTCAAAATCCCTTCTGCTGCTTGCCCATTTCTATCGCCGAGTCAGTCATTCATCTCGTTCATCCCGTCGTTGTTCATGGACTCTTCTTCATCCACTCCATCCCGCGCTCGGTGATCTAGCGCTTCTCCCGCAATGGGCGACTTGCCACTCCACCAACAATCTGCGCTCGAAGCCGGAAAGGCTGCCGATCCGGTGTTGGATAAATTTGCTCCCACCGATTCTCCTTCGCTGCTGGCCGACTCGAGAGAGCAAACAACCACCATGGATCAAGCCATGAATCCCGAAGTCAGGTTGCCTGAGCGGCCAAGGGATGTCCACCAAGCTCACCCCACCGCGAAGGACATCGTCAGTCGAACCCTCAAAGGCAAAGAAAAGGAGTGGGCTGCTGTGGCCGAGAAGAAAAGACCATTGCAGCTCTTGGATCTCCCTGTCGACATTCTGCGGGAGATTGTTGGTCATGTAAGTCTGCAAACAATTCCCTCGCCTAGCTTTCGCTGATCATGATTTACAGTTACCGCACACAAACGACCTCACATCTTTGGCATTATGCCATTCCATCCTTCATTCACTCACAATCCCTTGCATATACTCTCGATTCGATATCGTATGGCCCGAGCGATCGGAAAACGAGCCAACAAGAGCCGGTGTCGATGCTCTTACGTACGGATTATCAACACTCGTCATGGCTGAAGAGTTGTTTGGTGAAGCGCCGTGGCAGTCGAAGCGACCGAAATTCCTTGATGAGCCAATTCCGGGCTCCGAGGCCTTAACTTCTGCTTGCGACGGTCATACGAACTTCTACCCAATCCAAAGGCGCCGAAGAGGAAACAATTATGCAAACTACACCAAGAAGTTCTCTTTGGGCAATGGACCGCCAGACTGGGTCCAGGAATACTCTATTACCAAAGAAGGCGGCAAAATGCTTGGAACTCTTGTCGCTGTGGCGGTTGCGCGCATGAGAAATCTCGAGGCATTCATCTGGGATATGCCAACGGGAGTACTGCGCGACATCTGGTTGGCACTCTCATCGCTAGCGGATCGCGATGATGGCCAAGACTGCAGACTCGAGAAAGTATGGATTCGATGGCATAACAATACCGAGATGGCATTTCCAAACGGCGTCCCACCTCCACCTCCACAGATCAACCCTGTTCCTCCTCCACCACCCATCAGTGTTCATCCACCCGCAGCCAGCATATCGATTCCGAATCCTGCGCCTATGATGCCAATCATGGATCTGATCGAGTATCCAACCTTCTCCGTCCTACCTCCGTTGAAGAGTCTAAGCGTTCTCGATATCGACGAGCTAGCATACCTCGACGAGATGAGCATTCTCATAGCACGCTCCCAGCGAAAGTTAAAAGAGCTACGAGTGGGAGTTGCTCCTCATGCACATAATCCTGGAAGAGTCTGGGTCAGCGTCTCGGATGGAGAAAATTTCCAACAAGTAGACTACAATTCGACGTGGCCCATAATCAATACCATCTCTGAGAAAAGATTGGGAGGCGTGCTTGGTGTGTTGGTTGGTCGTATTTACAACATGCGCAACAATTCTGACACTCAGCGCCATCCCAATGTCAGCAGACGACGAGAACGGCTATCAATGCTTGATGCTGCCACGGCCATCTCTGCTGCCGAAGGTTTACCTGATGCGCAATCTGGTCCACCTTCTATCGAACCATTAGATCCTAATCTGCCAATCGATCTTCCAGCACTTGCTCCTGAGTCAGACGCGACATTTTCAGATCCTGTAGTTGCTCAAGAACCTCAAACGGCAGAGTCATCTTCCCAATCGGCCTCATCGGCAGAAAATGACGGTCTGACCAGAGAAGATGACGTACCCACTACTCCCGTTGCAAACACAAAGCACATTCCACTACGTCCAGCCAAATCTCTTCCACCTGACAATCGCAAACATGGACCTTATTTGAGTGGCAAGCTACAACTGGAAACTCTTGAACTAGAGCGAGTGCCATTATCGGTTGAGGTTCTCCAACATGCCTTCGATTGGTCTGTACTGACGAATCTCACTCTATTGCATTGTCAAGATCACGAGCTCCTTTGGAAGATCCTGCGTCGCAACTTTTCTCCAACCAGTCCATATAATGCCCGACAATCTCAGAGTTCCAAGTCACCTGGCAAGGTGAAACTCGACTACAGTCTGAACCTCAAGAAAGTCCATACCGACACCGTTACTCAATCCCTCATCTCATTCCTTAAAGAGACTCTTGCGCCTAATAGCCTCGAGGTATTATTCCTTCAAGAGGCAAGAAACTCCGCACCCACCGTCACAATTGATCATATCTATAAAGGACCTATTCGACGACATCGGTCTAGTCTTAAAAAGCTACTGATCGATAGTAGTGGTGGTGTTGGAGATGATGCTCCAGTTATCAGACAATGGGAGCATTGGATGTTGACGCACGAGATTGTCACCTACATTACAAGTGGAAAGATGAACAGTCTACGTGAACTCGGAGTCACTTTGGACTATCAAGATTGGGTAAGTCTTTAAACTGTTACTTTGATAATGCTGAGATTACTGACGAGTATGAATAGCACTACCTGCTTCAGCGACTCCCGATGATTTCACACGTCCGATCGCTCTACATTCCGCACATCGCTCACCACCCGCATGGAGCCAATCTCAAAGAAGAAGAGCTAGCAATGCAAATCGTAGACATAGTCACACTCCGGCCAGAAGTCGAGCTGTGCTACATGGGGCTGGCGCGGAAGTGCTACGAGATCATCGAGAACAAGTACCTGGGGCACGACAACCGGGTGTACGCGCACGGCGCGGCGGACGGGTCAGCGGGCGGCGGCGGCGGCGGCGGCGGCGACGGCAGCAACGGGCCAGCCGGCTGGAGCGCGCTGGAGCAGGACTGGACGGACGAGGAGGACTCGGGCGAAGGCGACGCCGACGACGCTGACGCCGGCAGCGACGACCTCGGCGACGTCGACGACCCGCCTGACGACCCCGACGACGTGGAGGACGACGACGATTCCGATGACTCGAGCTCGACCTTTGGCGCTGCGGCAGCGGCAAGGCGCGCCCCCAAGCTGAAGCTGCGCGAAATTCTGTTTTACGACGATAAGGTCTCCATTTTTAAGGCGCGGCATGGGCATCTATAGCATAGCGTATTCCGTACTACTATTTTTGGGCATTCAGGGAGGAATATTTTTTCGTTTGGGTGGCGGCGGCGAGAATGGTTACGGGAGTTTTTTTTTTTCTCTTTTTTCGAAACGGCCGATGGTGAATACCCTAGTTGCTTTATTATTCTGTCAACTCATGATCAAACGCTGGTCTGTACGGATCGCCGTGAGCTGACATGGCTGTAAACATATCTGGAGTAGCTAGCTAATGGCAGCCTTTGTACTAGCATCGTCGACCATTTGCAGTGATCATCGTTCTCTGCATGTCGAAGCCATTCGGCCGAAAACTGAGAACGTGAGTGGATTCCGTGTACGTATTGTAGACATTCAAATTCAAACATAGCCACGGCGCTCAACTATCTTCTGCGTCTTCACACTCGGTCTTCATGTTTCGCCATTCCACTTCTAACAGAACCTGCGCCGAGACTATCCGGCTTTTCACCAAATCCTGACCACCGGCTTTTCGACCATCAACTCGGTCCCTCCCCATTTCAAAGAGTGAACGATATATTGGGAGTGATTGAAGAGGGATCGTGCCTCTGATGGTAGCCTTCGCTGCATGTCGAGGTCGAAGGGAAGGTATTTCAACTGCGAACCCGACTTCTTGGGCTCGGAAGGCCACATGTACCTCCACAAGGGGTTCAAACCCCTTTTGTCTTGACGATCCATGAGCTTGATCAAGGCTGACTCATTGTCAGGCTTCAATTGTTGGACTATCTCTCTCAAAGAAATGACGTGTGTCGGTTCTTTTGGGATGTAGGAATCTCCGCGATCAGAGATCAAGATTTGGCAGTTAGTATCGACCCTTTTGGTCTCCAGGAAGACCTCTAGCTTCTTGCATTCTATACTCACGTGTCTCCTGGAGTCCAAATACATCACGAGTGTCGCAAAATAAAAGCAAAAGATCATCCAGGCTGTTGATTTTACGCTCTTATCTTCCCATGTCACTTGCTCATTCGGCGATGCACCAAGACTGAAAAGCAGCTTCAGTGTGTTACCTTCATGCGAGGTGCTAAATCCAGAAACAATGAGAGATAATTCATCTTGAGCGTGCAGAAGGTGCGGATCTGCTGACACCCTGACCCGGACATATTCAGCATCATCTAGCAGCCAGAGAACCCAGTGAAGGAAGGACCCAACCTTATCAGCGGTTGTGCTCCAACCCGGTAGAGTGTAATAAGATATCCCACCACCGAGGACTTCCCTTCCCACGCCGCGATGATAAGTGATGCTTCTCTCGAGAGAATCCAGGTATGCATGTCGCGGCTTTCCTGGTGGATACCCCCGAAAAGCGATTTGGAGCAAGACAGGCAGTTGACGATCCTTGTTAAAGGCATAATCTGGGTTTATAAACCACAGTTCAGCCAGAAGTAGTCTAATGCTAACATCATGGCCGAATTCCGGAAATTTCGTTGAAGCCTCCCGTAAATGGCTGCTCTGCCTAACAAAGTCGCGGACGGTACGATGAGAGAATTGTACAGCTTTGCAGAAATCTAGGTGGTCATTAAAGTCAGATGTTATTTCCAGTAGCCCTTTGGTGATGTCTTCAATTTCTGCCGCCACAATATCAAGTCTTCTCCTCATCTCATCATCCGTATATGCCTCCATCTTATAGGAGGTAGGAAAGCTTGGGTCGGCAAGATCGTCGATCCATGTCAGATCAATCGCATTCACCTGACGCATTTGACTCACAAGTAAGAGCATCTTGAAGCCCTTCACTCGGTCGACTGGATTTATCGACGCTAGGATTGTTTCGTAGAGCTCGTTGATGTCCTTTGGTATGCCGTCCAGTTGCTTGTCCAAGTAATCAATATCGACGCATCGTCGGGTAGCCATCAACATTGACTGTAACGCTAGGCGCGCCCACAGGAATACGCCTTCCGAGTACCTTACGACCTTTTTAACTAAGCTCTTGTAACAGTGTTGGACACTAGAAAATTTCTTATCCCGCCTGAACATGTTAACTCCGAGGCTGTAAATGTCAGGTTTCGTAAGCTCATGAAGCCTGATGCGACGCTGGTCCGAAAATGTTTGTTGGAACTCTCGGTGTGGACGAGAGCTAACCAAAATCTTTATATCTTCATTGATAGCCCACGATTCAAGGTCTTCCGCAAGCTTCTCATGTTCAAGACTATCTGCTTCATTGCCTTCATACTCGTCAAGACCGTCGATGAAGAAGCAGAATCTATGTCCAGGGAACATTGAGCTCGATGTCAGTCTCTCCATACCACTTTTCAAGGCGTCCGGTCGAAAGTACAGTTCGTCGAAGGAACTTTGCTGGCTTTGATTTGAAAAGGAATGATATTGGCTTGGAAATACCTCTGGAACCAGGTCGGGGCACGCCTTCAGCGTTTCGAACAGGATTGAACGGTAAAGGCCAGTGAGTGACTTCTGAATCGTATCTCCAGACCTCCAGAAAAAGAAGTGGGCGAACACGAGCTGCTTATCGGCGGCCCACTGCTTCAATTCAATGCGAGTCTGAGGATGGTCGAGAAGAAACTTCATCAGTGTTGACTTTCCAGATCCGGCTTTACCAGAGATATGAAAAATGTTATTTTCTTTGCGTAGCCAATTTATGAAGGCAGTTCGAGACTGACGGCGCTTTTCTTTAGCGCGTTTTACTAAGGCTTCAAATTCTGAAGTTGTACTTTCCGCATCTTCCGTCTCTTTCCTCCCAATCTCAGAGTCTGGGTCATCTGCATCTTCTTCAGAAAGGTGTTCCTCGGTCTCTTCACTCTCTGAGACTGAGCATGTATCGGTTGAATCTCCTTCAAACATCCATTCGAATGTACCAGTTTCGGCCCTCTGGATGCCGTCTTCACGAGAGTAAATAGAACTAAAGTAAAGCTGCTTAAGCACGCGGATTTCTGGTGATGGTTCCACTGGCATTTTGAGCAAGCTGTTAACAGAGCCGGAGACTTCGGCGATGAGTTGCAGTTGCTTAGTTAGCTCTAAGGAAAGGCCTTGATTGCTCTGCTGGATTGTGTTTTGAATGCTGGTTAAAACGTTATCATGAAGCTTCTTCAACTCTTCTATGGCATCTGCGGCCTCTTTCTGTGATTGACTTTGGAAATGATTTAGTTGAACTTGTATCGAAACCTGCCGTTCGCTATATACGTATTAACCTTTTACAACGCAGCAGAACGATATAGCCACTTACCTAAGGATTGCGACCAGTTGGAGCAGGATTTCAGACCGATATTTCTCAAGTCTTTTCTCCAAGTTTGTTATTTCACCTTTCTTCCACATGGAATTCAAGGCGACTTTGATACTTTTCCATTGAAAGCTCTTCGTATCAACTCCTAACTTATCAAGAAGCTTGTGTAGCTCTTCGGCGACCTCTTGGCATTTTTTGGCCAATGCGATGAGTGCATCTTCATATTTCGAACTCCCAACTGGACGACTGCTGAGGTGTTTTGTGACATCTTCCAGATTGTTGATGACAACGTTCAAATGCGCATTCTCTACAGTACTTCCGGATTTGATGACTTCGAATGTGCCAGAGACGACTTGGTATGAGAAATCGATGAAGGTTAGAATACTGGCTGCAAAGCCGACAGCGGAGATTGGGTCCATGGTATGCTAGCCTTGTCAAAGTAGAAGAGTGAACCGTAATACGAGAGACACGACAGTGTACACGGTTTGGACGACCGTAAGGCAGTTTAATGATAGACCTAGAGGCTGCTACAGAGATGGAGATGTTCAAAGAAGGCGCGAGGTTCGAGATGAACTGTCCGCATCCCAAAAATTACCGCATTTTTGCACAGCCACTCTGAGCTGTCGGATGAGCTGGCTCTCATAGTATTCAGTACTGGTGCTTCGCATCACCTCATTACAAGCTCTTAGACACCCACATATTAATAGTATTTGTTCGTCTCGGGAATCCCGAAAAGCCCATAGCGGACTACTCTCTACATCTCGACAAATAGGCAGCATTTGTTGCGAGCTCTGACCTTAGAGTATGGGGGCAAGAGCCAGAAGTTTACATTTCTATGGAATGCCTTGGCTAAATATGATTGATCTTCAAAAATGGGTAATATCCTCGGTATCTTTGAGCTGAAGTCGCTGGATATTACCCAATGCGGAATATAACGTGAAGATTCAGCATACGCGTCACCAATCCACTCCGCGGTTGTCGGATAGCTTCAGAACCGAAATACTAGAGCGAATGCGATTGGAATTTCTGGAAAGGACTGATGGATATATAAATCTTCCACTGCCGCATCTTTGAGGACCAAATTCAGAAAGATAATCCCATTTTTTGGCCCATTTCAATCGCCCATTTTGCGAAAATTGCGACTTCACTCTTCATCAACCAATCAGAACCCAAGCTGCTTAGCCTCGCTCAACACCATGCCTACTGGAAGCTGCCTTTGCGGGAAAGTTAAGATCGCCTTCGAGATCGAACGTGCTAATAGCGTAAGTCAAACATTACAACAGAGGCGGTCCGCATTGAAGTCGTTCGGGGTCCATGCGACGCTAACATGTCTACCAGGGCCTCTGTCACTGTAGTGACTGCCACAAGATATCTGGGTCGGCGTTTAGTACCAGCGTCATGGTGTCAGACAAGACATTCAAGCTCGTCGGGGGAACGCCCAAGGAATATACCAAGATCGCCGACAGCGGCAACCCCATCACGAGCCACTTCTGCGGCGATTGTGGCTCGACCCTTTGGCGTGACGGGCCATCATTTCCCGGCGAGAAAGTGATCAAGATTGGTGTTGTCGACGATATTGAAGTTCTCCACTCTGTGACGCCTGCAGTTGAGTTGTTTCCTCACGAGCGCGCGTCATGGCAGCCCAAGATGGAAGGCACAGTGCAGATGCCCGATATGATGGCGGAAACTATTAAGAAAGCGAGGGAGAGCGTAACTTCGCGTGTCTAAGATTAAGTTTTTTTGGAGGATTTGGTGGTACCGGGAAGCTCTTAGCTTGTCACTCTTTTGTTGTGAATTTAGTCCTTGAAATCGATTTCGTCTTCGGGACCAGCTTCCTCGCGTTTCCAATTCAGCGAACTGATGTGTTGTTAAACGGTTCCAATTGTCTATGTCACAGAAATCGAGCAGGCTCCTTTTGCCCAGGCTTCAGGTGATTGGTATGTCGCGCATTGGGATGCCGATAAAGGCAAAACCTAGTGTTGACTGAGCGAATTCCGACTTGGTTTGGGAGCTGAGCTACGGATGTGCGAAGCATGGCTAAGCGAATTTGAGGAATCGCTGACCAAACTTTGTCCTTCAATTTGGCCCATCGTATCGCCACTCGGCCTCAGCCAGTTTAAACACTTCAAGACAGATGGACTTCAGACGCCATCTGCATGTGCGGCACTGACCTGCAATTAGTAATCCATGCTCTGAACCAGTCATTCCGGTCTTGCGTTGGGCCGCCTTGGGTAGGATCTTTGAAGCGAAAACTCCCTTGGAGGTGGCCAGGTAGCGAACGTACATGTATAGCTTCAGGGGCACCACCGCCAAAGAAATGATACATCTATGCTCCGTAACTTTCTTCTACCAATCCCTGTCACGTTCATTGCAACCTAACTTCAATAGTCATGTCTTCATTCAAACTCGAGACCACTGCCGATGAGGTTGTGAACACATTCGGAGATCAGATTCGGGGCAAGAACAGTATGCACACCACTTGATATATTCTATCCATACACGCACGTTTTAATTGCTTATGATTGCAACAGTTCTGTTGACCGGTGTAAATCCACAATCCATTGCCTTTGTGGCCGCGAAAGCCCTTGCGACCAAAAACCCGAACTTGATTGTTTTCTTGAGTCGAGATCCTACAGTGCTCAAGGAATCCAAGGATGCTCTTCTCAAGGATACTCCCAACGCGAATGTTCGACTCGTAGTATGTGATTTGGCAAGTCAGGAAAGTATTCGAAAAGCTGCCGCGGAGATCAATGCATTTGAAGAAAACCTTGACGTTGTCATCAACTCCGCTGGTATCATGGCCCCCCCACTTTCCAGGACATCAGAAGGGATAGAATCGCAACTTGGAGTAAATCATATTGGTGAGAACATTGGTTTCGCCAGTCCAAAATGATGCTGATTGCTTTCTTAGGCCATTTTTTGCTCACCAATCTCATTGTTGGTAAATTGAATAAGGGAGCTCGCATTATCAATGTCTCGAGCAAAGGTTACCAAGTAGCTCCAATCCTGTGGGATGACATCAACTTCGACAAAGCTCCATACAACAAATGGCATGCGTATGCGCAATCAAAGGCTGCAAATATCCTCTTCTCTTCCGCACTTGCGAAGAAACTTGCCTCCAAGGACATACTCTCATATAGCTTACATCCTGGCAGTAAGACTCTACAGCGAATGCATTTACAACTACTAACTTGAACATAGCCATACCTGGAACAAGGCTAGGACGCCATATGACGCAGGAAGATATTGAGATACGTAAGTCAATTTGCAATATTAGAGAGGTGTGCGAAGTCTGACATTGGCCTAGTGAAGAACATCCCAATGGTATTCAAAACCTTGGAACAAGGAGCAGCACCCATACTCGTTGCCGCTTTAGATCCCTCTATCAAAGGTACGATTCATCCATTCCATTCCATGCCATGGCCAAGTACTAATGATTTTTTTTCCAGATCACAATAGAGGCTACCTTGATAACGACAATGAGATCAAACCAATCCCAGATACCTTTTCATATGCAGTTGGAACTGCAAATGAAGACAAGCTGTGGCAGGTTAGCGAGTCTCTTGTTGGACAGAAGTTTTCATATTAGGCATATTGATATTAGGCCGTAACGTAGGTATATCTTAGCAATTGATGCCAGGTTTTAGTATGAGAATACGGTTGCTCATAGCGATTCTTGAAACTCATTATTTGCAGCTTAATTATAGGATATCTTCGTAGTACAAACTCTAAGATCTCAGAACTCGAATAGTATCTTACCAACCATCCAAACTCGGGCCGGCAATCAAGGCACTCTCCGCTGGGAAAGAGTAGTATCGATTGCGGTCATTGCAAAGGAGAGAAAGTTTGACTCAGCAAATTTATCCATTTAAGCCGGTTCACAGGTGTGGAACCAAGTTTCGAAGTTCCGAATTATCTCTTTCAAGTGCTTGAATAATCTCTTCCCATACTTTAGCAACGAACCTATCACCTTCCTCTCCGGATAAGATGGGAACTTTTCTGGACGATGTCAGCATCTCCTCGGACTTTAAAACAACGCAACGTATTTACTCACTTTTGGACCGCATCCTCCCTGTAGAAGCCACCCTGAGCTGGAGTGCCAACGTCAAGTCCACTAATTACGGTGCGAGAGCCTTCCTCGGGCGTGCGCGCGAACGCAAAGAAGAGCCACACGCCAAACGTCTGAATCACGCCCTTCGCACTGCGGCCAATATCCGTCTTCACCGCGCCGGGACAAATGGACAGCACGAACACCTCCGGCTTGCCATCCGCCGCCAGCGGGATGTGCCCGCCGAGATACTGCACCGCCGCCTGCAGGAACAGCTTGGAGCGCTGGTACTGCGGCATGCCGAGCATGCCCTGCGCGAGCGCGGCCTCGCAGTTGTAGCTGTCGAGGATGTTGGGCGGTGCGCGCTCCTTGATGTCTTGCTGCACCTCCGGCCAGCGTCCCGCATGCCCGATCGACCCGACGAACTCCAGCACCGGCACGTGGCGAGCGGTGCGGCTGGCGCGGAGCTTCGGTAGCAGCAGGAGCGCCAGCAGCACCGTCGACAGCAGGTTCACTTGCAGCACGCTCTCCCAGCCGTAGGCGCTCTGCTGGTACGTTGGTGTCGTGATGCCGGCGTTGAGCACCGCGACGTCGAGAGATGGGAGCTCTTTCTCAGCGCGGGCTGCGAATGACCGAATGGAATCGTAGGACATCATGTCGAGACGCCATACTTCGATGATGCAGCTTGGATTCAGCTTCTTGCTGGCGGAGATGATTAACTGCTTGGCATTGTTGCCTTTTTCTTCACTTCGAACGCCGAGAATGACTCGGGATGCTCCCTGTTCGGCGAACTTGGTAGCTGCGGCTAATCCTAGGCCGGTATTTGAACCTGTAACAATTACGGTGAGGCCAAAGAACGATATATCGGTCCGATTTTGAAGTTTAAGCTGCTGGCTGAAGAGATTGGCCCTGATCAGCGCTGGCATGGCGAATTGGATTCAATGTATTTTGGCAATTGAGTGCGTAGACAAATTGTGCAAGAGCTAGCCTGTTCCGGGTAACTTAGCAAAATGAAGGTGGCTGCCTGGGGCTACTTAATATGCAAGCATCTGGAGTGCGTGAGATGAACTCGCGGGATTCTCTGTTTTTGAGTAATCGAAACTTTGATCTGTTTAACGGCCGAAGTCGGTGACGGAAGAATCAAATATTCCGCATCTTTCACAGCCTAACTGAGACGGTTGGTCTAACATTACATTACGTGGACGTTTGAAGCAAAGTCGGAGTTTTGAATTGTAGCTTTAATTCAGCCTCGCCAAGCCTCATACTATGCCTAGTCGGTGTCGGCTCAATTCAACTATCCGCAGTTCGACCGCGGTTCCATTGCACCTTTACTGAAATATCAAGCTCATAAACACCAGCAGAAACGAGTGATCACGTATGGCAGTGATTAAAGGTCATCCTAGGATTTCTCCAGATTTCAAGAGTTGGACTTAAGATGCCGATTTCTCCAGCGATGCTCATATTTGTTATGAGCAGCAGAGCCGTGATCATGGTGATTGATTATTGCATTGAGTTCGATGTTGTTGATTATTGCATTGGGTTCGATGTTGTTGCTAAGTACAAGTGTGTGGAAGGGTAAGATATAACCGTCACCACCGCTCCTGCCCTAACAGTATTGCTTGGACGTTTTGCAAAGATTAAGCTCCCTTCATCCACCACGGGGAAGGTATGCCTCGGCTGGAGTTTACACGTATCATAACTTCGTTATTTTATAATCCTGCGGCCTCGTATTTACTAAGCTGGTAATCACTCCGTACTGTGGGATGGAATATTCTCAGGTCCTACTCCGGAAAGGATCCTAGTGCGCAAGTGTCTTCATAGGTGACCATGTAGTACGATCAGCATTGATTATGCAGACCTTCTACTTTCGGTCCAGGACGAAAGCTCTGTCAGAGGCGTTGGCTCTCCCAGCATTAGCTCGGAGCTCAGGTCAGCGGTTCAGCACTCCGCTCGTTATGGTACAGTGCTTGCAAAACCGGTTTCACCACGAACGCTGTCTCTTCGAGCTACACTCATACAATGACCAAGGTGCCGGTACCTCACTTTTAGTACTAGTTAAGCCTGTTTCTTTAGCGGAACAAGTCTCTGTACAAAATATTCTCTTGCTCATCATGTATTTACTGCACAATTCGTACAACCACTAGCGAACATCGGTTTCCGTTGTGACGGTCCCATGATCGGTCGCCTAGTATCTAATGTTTATGGGACAGCAAGAAGGACAGCATTACAAACATGCTCAATTCTGTAGCGAGCATGCGATCCTAACAGCCCTTCTATTCCCATTGTGCGAATATTGGTTTCACCTCGGTAAGTAAATGTCGCCCTGTATTTTGGTGCTAACTCGGCAAGAAGACTACAACAACAGACCAGGATATCTTGAGAACAAATTGCGCCAAAACGGGAGAATTGGATTTGTAGTTTTCGTGCAAGCCACCCTGGCCAGGCGAAATAGTAATCGCCTCCGATGTTATTATTGGTTCCTGATGCCTCGATCGGCAATTTGATGAATGGTGACGCATTAAGCTTCTCTCTCTACTTGAGCTTGAGTCGGTTCGGATGAGCAAACATCGATTATGATCCGTCCATGTAAACCTTCATGGATTACGAACGACTCTACCGTTATAACGGCTTCGTTAGGAAACATGAAGACCATCATTCCTATGATATGGGCAATTCCGTTAGATCCGGTAATTCGGACTATGAATCCTTCCTCTTGGACACGGTGGAGTGATGAAAACACGCCCACGATTGACTCAACGCTAGGCGTTTCTAGAAGGTCCTTCGGAGGTTCGATCTTTAAATGTTCGTAGGTCGAAAGAATTCTGACTGTTTGTTCTGCAAGAACATTCCCGAACCCTACGATAATGAATTCAGCTTGGAAGCTAGTAGCTCGGCCACATCAGCTAAGTCTGAGAGACTAGCAACAGGGAGACTCTTCGGCAACAATTCGTTACAAAGCCGAAAGAGGATATCTCCCACAGCATGCTGTCGGTATATATTCGTTATCCAAACTGATTGAAGTGATACAGCCTGTCCGCTAGCTGATTCGGCCATTAACGACATAGAGTCACCACGACGCCAGCCCACTGTTAAACCCAATCGTCCAATTGGATGAGAACAGGCGCGTTTCAGTAATTCTGGAACTTTAGCAGCAAAACTGCCATTGACATGGAATGCAGCCCCAAGATGTTCCATTTGGATCATCGCCATTGGAGTGACGATGTCAGCCGAAAGTGCCACTAGGATATCGGTGATAGCACCTAAAACTCGGAGCCCAAGGCCGCCGATATCAAATTGTGCTTGAATCTGATTCGACATGACTGGAAATGAACTTTTGCCGTTGAATAAGGTAGGTCGGACAAAAATTTGCGGCGATAACGGTTCTTTCACACCTCCCGGGACCTGGCTTAATGTAGGATCAAACAATCATGCGATAACCTAAAGGTTACGGATCAAAGGAGTGGGCTGTTTGCCTCAATGAGTTTTCGGAATACTAGGTATGTTTGCTAAAGGGAAGGGAGGTCGAAATTCTCAGCTTAAAAGTCTTAAGATAAAGCTAAACCCGGCCCATATCGTTCTATCCTCCATCGAGGGTGAAAATAGAGCCATCACGTGATCAAATCTATGACCATGTTCGACGATCTCGACTCTCCAGGTTCATTTCATACGTATCAGCGAGCGATATCAGAATTCTGGAGAGTGAACTTATTAAACTTTGAAGACGAGCAAAGGACGTCATTCCGGCTTATTTTCGTTCGATTTGGTGTGGCCGTCGACTCATTCAGAGCAAGGATAGAATCACGGTGGTAGCCTGGAGTCGATTCTCTTTCCAATATTCGGTCATCTCTTCGTCTTTCCAATATCAATTTACGTGCTATCAGCTCTCAAAACTCTGTTGTACTCTTCAAACCCGTCTGTCCCTCATGATGTCCAGAATCTGGGGCCTTTGGAGCTGGCTCCATCCAAGTATCGATGCGCTCTTCGCGCGCGACATCACATTTTCCGAGCGATGGCGTATGCTTCTACTCCTCCAACCAATTACATATATGACCTACGCTCTCACCTGTTTCCCATGGCTCTTCTCCCGTGCTTTTACCACTGAATATATCACCGTCGACACGGGCAGAATGTTTCGCATCTTAGTTTTCAAAGCCAAGGACAACACCAGCAAACCAAGCCACGACAAACTCCGACCACTCCATTTGGATGTGCACGGCGGCGCATTCATGGGTGGCAAGCCCGAATCCGACGCACGCTTCTGCGACCTCCTCGCGCGCACCACCGGCGCGGTAGTGATCTCAGCGACGTACCGGTTCGCGCCGGCGCACCGCTTCCCGGCGGCCATCGACGACATCGACGCGGTGGTGCGGTTCCTGCAGGCCAACGCGGCGCAGCGCTGGGCCGCCGATCCCGCGCTCATGACCGTCAGCGGGTTCTCGGCGGGCGGCAACCTGGTCTTTGCAGCGACGCAGCAGCCGGCGTGCCACGCGCCGGCGCCCACCGCTATCAAAGCTGCTGTCACCTTCTTCGCGGTGGTGGACCTGCGCTTGCCGCCGCAAGAGAAGCCGAGGCCGCTGGATGCGAAGGGCAATGATCGGTCGCCGAAGAACGATCCCATGGCGGCGCTGATTCCGCTGATGGATTCGTATGCCGTACGCGCGAGGAAGGATCATATGAATGATGCGAGGTTAAGTCCGATACTTGCGAAGCTCGAGACGCTGCCAAAGGATATTCTACTGATCGTGCCGGCTATCGATATTGCTGTTCACGAGCAATTGACCTTTGTGGAGCGGATCAAGGCTGAGATAGAGGCGGATCCGAACGTTAAAGGCAAAGGAAGGAGAGCTGAAGCCGTGGTGTATGAGAATGCGTTCCATGGATGGACATATGGTGAGTACTTTGACAATTTTACCGAAAATTGCTAACGTTGGCAGTGCCTGACAGCATCGCTGGTCCGAGCAAGATGGAAGCAATCAACCTTGGTGTCAATTTCCTCAAGAACGTATATAAGAAGTACGGCTGGGTATGGAATGCATAGAACGCTGATCCACGCAGAAATATCAGCCGGCATTTGAAAACTTGTATTTGAACTAGTCTCTCTACTCCGCCGTCTCGTACGCTTCTACGCTATATACCCCAGCTCATGTTTTTTTGGCTTTGACTCTTCTCCTTGTACAGTTAATACGATGACATAGTGTCATTAGATATCATCTCCAGTTGATTTTGGGACTTGGAATTCAAGAACTCCTCAGCCTCAACTCTTCAATGCGGACCGACACTACAGCTCGCGCTGTACGCAAATCCTATGCAAAATGGTTTCCAAATTTTATCCATAGTTCATGCCACAGCTTCGGTATCTAATCTCTTAACTACTATCCCGAATTCAGTCGGGAGGAGCTGAGCAGAGGGCAAGGCTGTCTACGCACGTGATGAGACTGCTGAGTGCACGTTGAGATTCTGATAGCATCTACCGAACTTGACTAAGCTGCTACTTGTTGAACATGACAGTCAACCAAACGTCTCCATGACAATCGAACTTTCCTATTGAAGAGAATTTCGTTGGCTTGCTTCCGCATACACATATTCACCCCCGACATTAACATTTGCACCTTCACCCCCACTTTAAGCCGGACTTGACTGTCCACTTGTCTTCCGCTTTAACCGCTAGCAATGCATGTATGTGCATGCTCGATGCAGGTAGGAACAAACTGGGCATTGATACGAGTACTCTGAATATTCTACGAGTTATTGGATAGGTAAGAGCTTGGTGGCTTTGTTCATGTGCTGCCAGCATGCGCTATAAAGTCTTCCGGTTTGGAGGTCATCGCGACGACCTGACATCCGCTACAAACTCCGAACAAAAAGGTGGCATTGATTCCGTCTTTAGGACTTGCGCTATATCGATTCGACTGCACAAATAACAGTCCCTCTTTCCCCTACAATTTTTCTACTCTGCCGCGTGGTAGTGCTCTCTTTCAAGAGCTTGTTCGACAAGGCAATTCATCCTCATGAACGTTGTATTCTATTTCCCCCTTTTCGCGGTGTTTATCTTCCTTTATCTTTTTTACTACTATGTTGTTCATCCCGCCATCATCTCTCCGCTATCCAAAATTCCTCCTGGTCATCCTACCGCCTCATTTCTTCCACTTTGGATCTGGTGGAAGCGAAGAATTGGACTTGAAAGCCGCACAATCGGTGCAGCTCATCAAAGACTAGGTCCAGTAGTACGTCTAGCACCGAATGAGGTCTCAGTTGCATCACTCGATGGCCTTCGTAAAATCTACGTTGGCGGTTTCAATCGTACCGAATGGTTTCTTCAATTTAGCAATTTCGATGGCACGCCAAACCTCGCTTCCATGCTGCACTCAAATGTCCATACAACTAGAAGACGCAGTGTGTCCAACATATATTCAAAGAGTTATCTCTTTGGCTCCTCAGAATTCCAAAAACTGGCGAAAATTTGCGTGCTTGACCGACTTCTTCCAGTTTTGGAGGAAGCTGCACGTGCTGATATCAGTATTGATATCTACAGCTTAGGTTGTGGATTCGGTGCAGAGTTTTTCTCGGGCTACGCATTTGGTAGTTCTTTCGGTCTAGACTTGGTGCGGAGAGGGAGGGAAGATGAGAGGGAAAGGTTCTTAAAGAACGATATGACGAAGTTGATGGGTTGGAAAGGTGCCAAACTCGCAGCCAAAAAGCTAGAAAATCAACTCCTCCAGATGTGTATGGCAGCAGAAAAGCATCTGAAATCGCGATCGTCAGATGTCAAGGATGGCAAGTTACAACAAATTGAAAGTGAAGTCTTGGAGCGAACATCGACCTACCCTGTCGTTTACGCTCAACTAATTGGTTCTATAAGAACTAAAGAAAACATATCGGATCCTCAAGATGCAATGGTGCTTGCCGCATCTGAAATATTCGATAACACTGAGGCAAGTACAGTTGGGGTTGGCATCGCAGTAACGTACGCTATATATGAGCTCTCAAGAAGACCCACTGTTCAAAACTCCCTGCGTAGAGAGCTGGCAGCTGCAGAACTTCCACTCAAGTATCCTTCACAGCAGCAGTCACTCTCCACTATGGTACTACGGAAACTCGACGCACTTCCAATTTTGGACTCCCTGGTTATGGAAACTCTACGACGATATACGCCAGTTCCTGGTCCTTTGCGTCGTTACGTTCCAAAAGGTGGAACAACAATAGATGGATATTTCATCCCAGCTGGTGTAACTATCAGTTCGTCTTCCTATGCCTTGCATCGTCAGAAGGATGTGTATCCACAGGCAGAGTCATGGCAGCCAGAGAGGTGGACGAGTACGACAGACTCTACGACTATTAGGCATTCGAAGCAAATTGAGAGTGACGAGAGTTTAGAAAATGTTAGGTCTGAGCAGGATCTGCGACGATGGTTCTGGCCTTTCGGTAGCGGAGGAAGAATGTGCATAGGAAATCATTTCGCCATGACAGGCCAGTTTCTACGCCCTTCTGTAAGACTGCGAACCTCGACTTACCACTTTATAGAAATCAAACTGCTCCTCGCCTCAGTTTACTTGAATTACAACACCACAATTATTGATGACTTCGGGATTCAACAAATGGATGCTGTAGTTGGGGCTCCAGTGGGATTGAAGCTAGTCGTGGGTTTGAGTCGTGTTGCCGATGACTGAGTTTTATGATTGAAGTGATAAAACATTCCCTTGGGAATTGCTTCGGTTCAAATGGCTACGTACGAGGTTCCGAGCTGGCCAGACCTGCAATTAGGCCATGTCTAGCAACTCGACCAAACAGAATGATCTCTATACCTCTCCCTCTACATTCGAATCCAACTCTAGTCGATCGAGCTCTTCATGTGAACCAGAATGTTTCCAAAAAAGTAAGCGCTTGAATAGACGTCGCAAGCTAACCCATGGTACAAACGTCAGCATGAGAGGAAGAAGTCCCAGAGCAAATGCAGTTGCCTGATCCAAATCAAGGAGACTCGCCGTGGACGTAGGAAATGCAAATACCGCTGATAAGCCATCTTCTCCTGTCGTATTGAATAGGTCTTCATAGCCCCAAGGTCGCCATCCACCAAATATGACCACTAAGCCGTGTAGGTAGAGGACGACAACGCTAGCCTTCATGATGTCAGCGCCTGCCAGCCATAGAGAGTTAAAAACTCCAAAAGCGATAAGCCAGATCAATTTGCAAATACTGTAGTACATTTGTATCGTTGATGGAATAGTGTCAAGAATAACGGCCATCAAGCAAATCGACCAAAGTGGCCACCATATCAGTCTGCTCTCATCCTGAAGGCTAGACAGTACTGTAGTTATGTTGAGACCCCAATGAGTGATTGCTACAGCAGCATAGTACTGTGCGTCGTGGGTATGACCTTTATACCGAATGAAAGCATCGAAAGCGGCAACGAGAGGATACGACCCGGTTGCGATACTGCTCGCCAAGTCAATCTTGGACCTCTTTGTTTCGGATTCGCGATTGGCGCTGGTATATATAGTGTTGATAGCAATCAACAGCCAGCCTAAGGTGGCTCCAGGACCGTAGAAGCCGCTGACGCTGCTGAGGTTCTGCTCGTTGTCGGTCTGAATCATTGTAAACTGAGCAATGGCGATAAAATACAGCGCGAAGTACAGCGGGTAGAACACGCATCCCACGACAACTAACCCGATGAATTGCACTTCGAAATAGCATAATTAGTTGCAATTTTTTTTAAGGTAAATCTCGAAATCTTACCAATCAGCAATAAAACCATAGTCGTGATGGCTTCCCATATCTTCTTGAAGATGTTCCTGAAGATCTCCATGTCCCAATCTGTAAAGTCCCAATTTGCTCTCCCCGCGCTCGTAGAAGCCGGACGCAACCGGCTCTTGGTGTATCAGACTGAGAAGCGAAGGTCTTTAGAGAGTTCATGTGAAGTTCATGCTATGTCTTTATCATGTCAAGGAAAAAAGTAGAGTGCCGCAGAACGACGAGGATATTGGTGACAACGGCCTTTTAAGCCAGACAGACCTTCGTTGTTGCACAGCCTCAGTCAACGAACGCCACCTCGAGATGCTTCCATGCTTCTGGTTGCTGTCACTCCTAAATAGCGTTTGAAAGGAAGTTCAAAGTTTACGAAGGCCAATCTTTGGGAACTTGTCTTGATCTATATAGATATCTGACCATCAGCTAATCAGCAATCGTCCTCGTTTCTAAGCTTTCCGAGGATGTGGCGTCATGATACTCTGGGCCTCGAAATCATCTTTCATCTGATCCTCTCCACCTTCACTGGCATCAAGCTTTCGCAGCTCTGACTCAAGTCTAGCCATCTCCGCTGCCACTTCGCTATATCTCTTCTTCAGAGTTTCTTTCTTTTCGCTCCGTTCCCACTCTACCTTGCGCTTCTTTGCCACCCTGACCTCCTCTTCGAGCCTAGCAATTTTGACTTCAAGGCCAGCCAAGGTTGTGTCAGCATCATCGCGAGCGTTAGATCGAAGGAGACTGAGAGAAGTCCGATTGCTGCACGGCGTTTGACTTTGGGTTGACTGAAGCACTCCTTGAGATTGCTGGGCAACCACGGGACCTGCTGGTTCCTGAGGAACAGGGTGAAGAGAGAGTGGAACCCTGTCCAAGATGTTTTGCAGCTTGTTTGAGAGTAGAATTTCTAGTTAGAGGGGTTACATTATTTTTGATTCGAAGTAATATAGGTTTGCTCACCTTCAAATCGGTGATAAAACGTAAATTTAGCATAAGGGTCGTTATCACCCCTCATATAGGTGACTTGGTCGAGAGGACATCTCGTGTCAGTCAGTTTATTTGACTTCCTTCCATAGTCCAAATCTAACAAGGCAGGTGAGTTCCTGTCCGGACCGAACAGGACAAGATCAGTGATTCCAGATTCCTCAACCGATTTGCCCGCAATATACATGCTGAGATATCGATTGTGCTGCGCAGAATGTTCGTACGAGTAGTTACTGATAATCGACTGGTATTGGACGCGGTTGAGCTGAATAGATTCAACCTTTGACGCTTTTCGGATCTGGACAACTATTTTGCCCAGACCCGAGAGGTCTACACTGGGGTCAATTTCATTTGGATATCGATTGATGACTTCAAATTTCATTGCACGTTGCGCCCACATGCAAGGTGGATCGGGACCATTGCAGGTTTTCAGGTACTGCACTCCGTCGATTGGAGGAAATATGCCCTTCAGTTCTTCAGCCGGGCAGCCGCTTCTCATAGGCATTTGGTTCACCGCTGTCCCACGGTTCCGCCCATCAAAGGTGACTTCTCTGTGAGTAGATTAACATCTTTGACGAAGCGCGTACGATGCAGTGGATGGATGACTCTTACACAACGAGATGCCTCGCAATATACCTCTCCACTTCAACGCATATTTCGAACCAGTCAGGTTTCACGGCTATGAGAGAAGAGATCTCGTTCCTCTCAGGGCCAGGTGATGTGCGCAACTCAGGGATCCGATATGTGGCGCGAACCTCATCGTCTTTCCTGGAGAGCGGGTGGAACGCGGTCTCACTTCGAATAAAGCAAGTCAATCCTCGTAAGGACGGCATCATGCAGAATGCTATCCTGGATGGTGATGGAAAGAGTTATGGGAAGGTAAGGCGTAGAGGTGGTGAAATTGAAACTGAGAAAGAGAGTCGAGGACGAAATGAATTCTCAATCCGCCCGTCTGTGTCGGCTGAAGCGAAATTTTCAGCCTAGCTTTTCCGCGCTGATGAAGCGTGCTCGCTATCTACAAATTTCCTACGATGCGTTGAGCTGGCCACGGCCTCATTAATCACCAGATCAAGGAAACAAAAAGCAGATCTCACACAGTTGAGCCAGGCTAACTAGCCATCCCACGACAGTGTTGAATACAAACTCGCCCATCGCAACCGAAAGATCGCGCAAACGCCATCATCACCAATCGTCATCCCAATCAATTCAGACTGGCAGCGGGAATGAGCCGGCCCACGCCGCAATCTCCTTCTTCAGCGCCTTGATCTCCTCGACGTCACCGCCGGCAACCTTGGCCTTGAAGTCCTTCAACTTGTTCGCCTCCTTTGGCAGCGCTGCCTGCACAGACTTGCACAGCTTGATGCACGTGTCGATGTAGCGGGCGATGCGCTTGAAGTCGTCCTCGCCCATGCCACGCGACGACATGGCGGGCGCGCCGATCCGAATGCCCATGGGCGTCAGCGCCGACTTGTCGCCGGGAGTGGTGTTCTTGTTGCAGGCGATGTTGACCTGCTCGAGCACGGCTTCGAGGCGCGCGCCGTCCAAGGCAAGCGGCTTGAGGTCGAGCAGCACCATGTGGTTGTCTGTACCGTCGGTCACCAACTTGTAGCCAAGGTCTTGGATCTCCTTAGCGAAGGCATCAATGTTTCGGCGAACTTGTTGTTGATATTCCTTGAACTCTGGAGTCTGAGCTTGCTTGAGAGCTACCGTAAGAGCGGCAATTGTATGGTTGTGTGGGCCACCTTGATGGCCAGGGAAAACGGAGAAGTTGATAGGAGCTTCCAGGTCATACAGCACCTGCTTTCCAGTCTTGGGATCTGTGGATCGGACTCCCTTGCGGTAGAATATCATCGCACCACGAGGACCACGGAGTGATTTATGAGTGGTTGTGGTCACAATGTCTGCGTACGGGAATGGGCTTGGAATTACGCCAGCGGCAATGAGTCCGCTGATGTGTGCCATATCAACCACAAGATAGCATCCAACAGCGTCACAGATCTTGCGGAAACGTGCATAATCAAAGTTGCGGCAGTATGCTGAGGTACCAGCTACGATGACCTTCGGCCGGTACATCAGAGCATTTTCTTCAAGACGGTCATAGTCGATAATGCCGGTTTCGAGGTTGACGCGGTATGGAAAGGTCTCGAAGTAAGTTGACACAGCGGAGATCCTATCGTTCTTGTCAGTACTTTAACATGACTGAGAGATGGCAAGCGTACTTCTTCTGTGGTGTCTGGTAGCCGTGACTCAAATGTCCACCATGTGGCAAGTCCAAACCCATCAATCGGTCGTGCGGCTTCATGATCGCTTGATAGACTTGAAGATTTGCTGGACTGCCACTCAACGGTTGCACATTCACTCCCCACTCTTCCGGATTGAGATGGAAGGTTTCCAAAGCCCGCTTCTGGCAAAGAAGCTCCATGGCATCAATATTCTCATTTCCGCCATAGTATCTAGCCCCTGGATAGCCTTCAGAGTATTTGTTCGACATGGGAGATCCAAGAGCATCGAAGACTGCTCTTGATGTGACATTTTCGGAGGCAATGAGGAGGATGGACTCTCGTTGACGTTGGATTTCCTTCTTCTACACAAATATTCAGCCATTTTAGTACAAAACAATGCGTCACGGCTATACATACCATGATTTCAGAGACCTCTGGATCAGTCTCAACTAGTGACTTCTCCATCAGCTAAACAAAGATTAGCAACTACGTTTCCCGGCTTCTCGGGCTACAGCATACGTCTTGATGGGACTTTGGAAGGGCATAAGAGCTCGTTGTTGAAGCTCCATTGGCTCCACTGTGTTGTGCCATGCTTCACAACAGTCTGGATATTCCTTGAATACAAAGAAGAGGAAAATTGAGAAGGAGAATGGTGGAGTAAGAAGTGCTGTGGTCGGTGTACGAAGTAGGTATTTTTTTCAATGCTGGCCAACGAATGGTTGTGCCGTGGCGCATGGCACCGAACCCGGCAAAAGCCAATCACATAAGAACGACAGCTTTAAAATCTATTGAAGGCGCAATACAGTGGACATTTGCCATTAAGGGGTATCTATGCCTCTAGCTCGGGCATTTTGCCATACTTTAGCTATGATCGACATTCTGCTGTTCGAAGAGCGAATTAGAAGCCATTCTACCCAGCCATCTTTTCTTTGCGCTTCTTCTTCTTCTTTCCTTCATCTCCATGTCTCGAGTCAGCATCACCAGTACGAATATTTGCTTTTGATTCCGAAGAATGTTGATCCCGCGTTTTATCTCTATGGCGCTTCTTTTCACGCTTCTCTTTGCTAGCGTCATCCTTCTTCGCCGCTACGTCCTTTGAGGACGAGGCTGCTGATAATATGCCATTCGGATTGGAAGTCTGCAGTGCTGTCATAGCGAGTGGAGTAGCGGCTGGTGACGACGCTGCAACGACATCCGTATGCTTATGCTTCTTTTTCTTCTTCTCTTTCTCCGATGATATCCCATTCTCGTGGATACGATGCTTCTCCTTTTTGGACTTCTTTCGTACTGGTTCATCTATTTCTTCTCCGTCTCTTTCCCTTCGTTTCTTCACTTTCGAAAACTCCTCAGCTAGGGCTTGTGGTTGACGAGTAGACGATGCAAAGCTTTCGCTAGCGTATAAGATGTCATTATCATCAGATGAACCTAATCCAATGGTACTAGGATTGTCAAGACCAAATCCTGAAGGCTTGTATCGCATGCGAAGTCCCTTAGGCTGCTCTCTTTTTGGTTTCGGTGTAGGTCTGTATTCGACATCGGGAGCATCCTGAGCAACGAGCATATTCGATGTGCTAGATCTTGACGGTAATTGAGCGACCTGTTGTACATGCATGATTTTAGCTATTGTCGAAGGGATAGTTCCATATCCTTCCTTGTCTGGAAGCATAATTGAAGTTATCGAATGTGAAGACGAGCTCTCATTCACTAAAGTGTATTCTTGGCCTTCGTGTGAAATCAGAGGCTTAGCTTCGGTGATGTTATTCAAGTCTACTTTGTCAATTGAAACGGGTACGTCTGCCGGAGCAGTGATGTACCAAACTTGCTTTCCAGACAGATTGGACAGTCGAAAGAGGTCGTCAATTTCCGTAGAGGAGGAAACTTCTGCGATTTCCTTGAATCCCATAGGAGGATCGAATGCTATTGCAGGTCGAAGAACAGATGTATGAGTCTCCTTTCGCTTTGCTGTGCCGCTGCGAGGTGGAGTGACTTGCTCGTCGGTTTCATCCGACCTGTCATCGACATTCTTACTGCTGTCGTTTTCTGAATTGCTGTCACGTTCGCTATCATCTTCACTCTCACTTTCGCTCCCACTACCACTTTCAGTCCCAGGGTCCGAGCCGATCGTTCTCTCCTCCACAACCGATTCTGCGGCCTTCTTCTTTGGAGTTGGAACAGATTCTGATTCGCTTTCTTCACTATCGCTTCCATCTTCTGAGCTACTACTTTCTTCACTCACGACAGCCTTCAAACTCTGCGGTTTAGGTACCGGTACTTTCTTTGACGCTACTTTCATCGGAGTTGGCTTATTGGTATCCTTGCCGTTTTGAGGTCGGGACAAGTTCGATTTGGAGGCACTGTCCTTAGTTCTAAGGCCATTGATCTGCTCCTTTCCGGAATCTTGTGGTGGTGCAACTTTGACAGCTTTTGCGGCGCTCTTGTTTGCGCTCTTCAAGTCCTTCTCCACCTTCTTCTTCAGCGGAGTAGCTACATCTCGCTTCGGAACATTGTTTGTATCCGTTTGTTTGGTCTGAGGCTTTTCTTGGGAATGGGTGATGTCATCATCTTCATCACTGCTGTCGACAATAAATTCTGCGCTCTTGAACTGCTTCTCTGGCGGCTTTTGCGATGGCTTTGTGGAATGTGTGCCATTCGGTTTAGGTTTGGAGGTTTTGAGTGGCTTCAGTGATTGCTTGGGTGTTTTGGCAGGCTTAGAAGACATCTTAAAGCTGTTATAGCAGTCTCATCTTGGCTTGGAGAGTTGTGAATTTCGCAGTTGTTCCCTCGAAAACGTCGAAACGAATAAATTTCTGAGCACGGACCGACTGTTCGCAAAACTCCGATAGGGCCGAAAGCAACGGAGAATTTCAACATCAAACTCGAAATCTAGCAACTTGCATGAAGTGAACTCTGATCCAGCAGACAATTTCAGAAGCTGACTTGAGATCCAGAAGCTGTCTCAATCTGAAGTATTCTTACGCCGCCGCTTTTTTCCGAAATTGCAGTCAAACACACCGTTGCAACCATTTCGATTTTGAATCTGGTCCTGTACGCCCAATGCTTTGAAGCAGCGACACAGTAGCACTGAAAATTTCAATCTTGCCCCGGAGTTTAGCATGGCTTTTTAGATCCCGGTATATCAAATTTGATATGCCTCAGCAATCGCCCTGAAGATCCAGAGCGCGTGGCAGCTCTAGCGGAATCAAACCCACACCGTATTATAATACCTTTCCAGTTCCAGGATCGCAACAATGACTAAATCTAATATTATAGGCTATGGCTACGTCTGATCCCCCGATAAGCGCATTTGCAGCACAAAGAGCCCGCCGAGAGCATTTAGCATCTCTGAAGCCAGCAGTTTGTACCAATGGCGACGAGAATCCTGTCACGATTCAAGATTTTCAGCCCGGGAATTATCGTAACTCACCCTCCGCTGAAGCACATAGCGATGAATCAGACATTGAGGACTCTCTGGTACCTGAAGTTGTGACCCTTCCAGGCGAACTTGTGCACTCACCATCTGATGATCCACGTACTGGAGACCACATTACGCTTCAGCAAGATGAGTACATGACCATCATCGGAAGTTATGAGATAGAGGTCCTCAGTGGAGTCCTCATTCTCTCTGGAACGACACTGTATCCTACATCTGGTAGGCAGAGCGTATCTACCCTGAACTCAAGCCACGCACTCTGCTGTCTCATCGGACCAGCTAAGATTGTGCTCTACAATTCCCAGAATGGTCGACTTCAAAGTTTGAAGTTATTCTCACCACTATTTTCCAAGTTTGGAGGTGTCCCTATATCACATTATCCCACAGGTCGCACCTACGCGAAAGTGGCATTACCAACTGCCGCTGCTGAAATCAAAAAGAACGAAGACCGTTTTCTTGTAGAACTAAGTTCGCTTTCTGGGAAGCCTGGACTACATTTTGCAATGCATCAGATTCCGAGAACTTGGATGAATGAGATACGGCGGAGGTACGAACCTCAAGTTGAAAACTCAAGCCGCATTTTACAGATTCTTGGCTCTCCACGTGCAGGTAATTAATCTCCTCCCTTTAGATCATATTTCTTAACTAAGAAAATCTAGGGTCTGTGACATTTAGTACCATGATTGTCAACAGCTTTCTCGCTCGACGTAGAGACCCTGGCGATATGCGAAGCTTTGCTCTAATAGACCTCAACTTTTACGCTCCACTTTTCGGCCCTCCTGGTCAGCTATCGCTTACACTGTTGAGAAGCGCCTTGTTCAGTTCCGCCTTCACCAAATCTATCTCAAGTCCTGATTTCAACATAGTCAAAGCTCATGCGATTGGGGTTGATGGATATCAAGAAAACGCGGAACACTTCCTAGCGTGCCTCAAAGACCTCATTCAAACTTTTGAACATCTACAAAATTCCACGGATGTTACTGTACGGCAACTTCTCATTTATTGCCCTACATCACGGGCAGGCTTCGACTTTGAAAAGGCATTACGAGTTAGGAGTCTAATAAACGAACACATATCGCTCGCTGATGTAGAAACAATTGCCATTGGTGTCCCAGATCAATATATCCAAGCATTCAACGAATCTCAGTTCAACATTCGACAATTAGATCCAGACTTATCGGCACCTAGGTTCTCGGACTTCTCATCGGCCCAGCGGCAAGAAATGCAACTCATCTCATATTTCCATGCTTCGCTTAGCTCGACTGGTCTTATCAAATGGGATGAGAAACCAATCCAAGATCATCCTCCGTTTACCATATCATGGGATTCCTCTGATCAAGATTTTGCTGGCATCTTCATATTTTCCGAGGTCCCAGAGATGTACCCTAGTATGCTCAGCACACTCCTCGCCGGTAGTCTCGTACAGATTGTCGTCATCAATGGTGTACATGCAAACGATCTCACGAGATTGAAGATTCTCCGTGGTGAAGAGGATGACATCCCTTTCTTTCCTAATAACGAGAAACATTACACAGACCCATTCGACCCGAAGACATCAGAATGCGTAGGCGTGGCACTAGTACGAAGAATCGATCGGAAGCGGAAGCTCATGTGGCTTGTGACATCTATTTCGGCTTCAGTATTGGCTACACTTCCGCCTGATAAGACTCTTCTAGCATTCGGTGCCTTTGATACTCCTCGTTGGGCTTATGCGGAGAAGATTCAGTTTCAAGGTGGACAGGAAGCAAATCAAGAGGTTGAACCCTTCGGTCTAGAAGCTAACCTTCCAAGCATCTCACCTAACATTCTATGTCGGCTAGAGTTGGATGAGATGATGGTCAGTCAGTTAGCGGTGACAAAGTCAAACGCAAAGCAGTCTTTGGAAGCAAAGATAAAAGAGATCGGAGATGACAGAGTTCGGCGAATCATGAATACTACAACTCCTCGCAGACTTAAACCGTAGACGATAGTTGTCCATGTTCGATCTGCAGTTCGTGTACATTCATTGGAACTACGATGTATATCCTCCATGAAGGACATTTAAGATACGCTAAATCCGTACGAGCGCCGAATGAATGTAATGGCGCCAACACATGAGATGCAACTGCCAATTTCATGCCGTCATCGCAATTCTCAAGCTCAATTCAAGAGCTTTCATCCTCCTTCATCAAATAACTCGCCGCCAACGCAATCATCGCTATAACAAGTAGCCAAAGCCACCATGCAGCGCCAATAGCACCGTGTCCGACACCCCACGCGTACATCAATCCACCTACGGCTGGTCCGACCGCTCTCGCCAACGAGGACAACATATTACCAGCGCCATGCACGGTGCCAAGCACACTCTTCTGTTCGACGGCATCGGTAAGCAGAATGACCGTAGACGGAATAGCAAGAGTGCGCGCCACAATCTGCGACGCGACGACGAGCGCCATGGCAATCCAGGTCAGCGCTTCACCGGGCGCCATCAGGCTCAGGTACGGCGCGAGCGCGTACGTGATCGGGAACGTGAACAGCGCGATGCGAAATACGCCCAGCGTCCCGTGCGCCGCTTGCAGACGCGGGTAGATGAACGTTTGCAGCAGGATCCCGCCGATGCCGAAAAGCGAGAGCCATAGACCGATCGACGGCGTGTGGAGGCCTAGGCCACCGGTGAAGGAGAACAGCGTTGCGTTGGAGTTTGGAGAAGGTGGCGTGCTGAAGTAGACAGGAAGGATGTGCATGTAGGCGGCATTGTGGAGTGGTAAGAGGCCGAAAGAAAGGATGGCAGCAAGGACGCGCGGTGTCCAAATTGCGCGGAACGGTGGACGTTTCTGCCCGGGGATGGGAGTAGAGGAGGTACTTGGTTCGGATTCCGAGTGATGAGAAGATGCTTCCTCAATGTCTTCGAGTGGTAGAGAGCTGTATTTCCCCTCGCGCTTGGAAATGATTCGGCGGAAGAAGCGGATGATGGATGCTCCCAGCCTTGCCCCTAGGTCGGGAGTAGATTCAGGAGTCTGAAGACTCTCTCGTAGATAGAGAACGGCAACGATCAAACTGAGACCCAAAAGCGTTGCATTGAAAAGTGCAGGAAGAGCATATGGGTACCGAATAACCCAAGCAACTCCGCCTAGGTTCGAATTGAAGTTGAACAAGCCTTGCGGGCCGAACAGCCACGGTATGTTGATCACCGGATCGGCCAGACATCCACCCAACGCCAAAGCCGCAACCATCCCGGAGTTGAAGATGAGCGGTAGCAGAAGAAAAGCCCGAGTCTGGTACTTCTCTTTAACAATCTCCGCAGTCATCGTCCTCATGACGACTACATTTCCGTTTGCCAGCCCAGAAAGGGTTCTCCAGAACAACAGCGCACCAAAGGTCCGGGAGAGTCCGAAGGCAAGATTCGAGAAGGCTGAAACAAAGAGGCCGAGCAGAATGATAGACTTCCGACCGTAAGAATCTGATAAGCGTCCCCAAAGAATCGAAGTTGCAAATTGTGCCAGCGGAAAAGCTGCAACCAGCACGCCGCTGAGCTTGGATATGCGAGACTCTTCTCCAGTATTCAATGATTGTGAATCCGATGAAGTGATGGATTTGATTAGGTAGTACATGTATGGAAGCAGACATGTATTGGATAGAGGCTCGGAAAGACGACAGAGTGCGAGGATGAAGAGCTGGTCTTTATTAGGAACATCAAGCCATCTAACCGGTGGCTGCTTGCTTTGTGTTCTGGGCATATTGAAGGTTCTAGTTTGGTATTTTGAAGAGCGTAACTCATGTAGCTCATAATTTTGACATTATTCTAGTAACTTTATTAAAATGGATTGCAAGTAAGTCGAAGGAAGAATGTAAGGAGAGAGCGTTAATTTGGACATAGTACGAAATCAGGAACAAATAGCTCAAAATGGAACATAGATAATGAAAGCATGCACGTTTACAAATCACGGCTTCAGCCCAGGAGAAAGAACATATAACAGAAATGCCGTGATGGAATAGAATAGTGTGGCTCCCGGCGCCCGATGGCTGAAAATGGGCTGAAAGCTTGTCTAAGAAAATAACCGGTTTGCATTCTCACTATGAGCCGCGAACGGTACGATTAGCTGGATGGGATCAATTCAACAAGACGTCCGATTGGTCCACAATATCGAAAAGCCGAGTGGGTTTCTCCGACGCGATACGAGAAATGAGGTTGAAGTTGACATGGTGGATCAGGAGAAGCAGGGGTTGAAGTTGGATATAAGACACGCGAGCGATCTCGACCTGCAGATCACATCTCTCAAAGAGAGCGAGATTCATCCCTCGTGGATCCCTATCGCAACCCCGGATACCTCTACAAAGCCATTCCGGAACAATATGGTGAATTTCGAAGGCATTACAAGGAACGCGTGATTGCCAAAGCGGGCTCGTGGCTGACCGCGCTATTGACAGGTCTCAAGAAGGACTTGTAAATGCTTTTCACTGTACAAATACGGCACAAACGAATTCAGCAGAGTTTCAAAGCTGAAAGAACTCTGGCTGTCCAGTGGGCCGCTGTTGTCTTGACGCCCTTATTGACCATGGCCCGACCACTATGGTTTGCAACTTATTATATATATGGAGTTACTGGCTGCTTTCGTGGCTCGGATAGCCCGTAGTCCTCTGAAGTAGCCAAAGGCGAGATGGAATCAATTCGCATATCTTGTTCGTCCATTCGTTTGACCTTCCTGTCGTCATTCTTTGCACTTGGCAGCTTTATTTGGGGGTGAGAGCAAAGCATTGTCTTTATCAAGCATTACGACACTGACAATTAACTACTCCAGCTACCAAATCGGCATTCTATCAAGCGTTTTGGTTCATCCTGGATTTCTCATTGCACTACATCACCCCAGTTCTTCGCACACCGGCCTCATCACGTCCATATACTACTTGGGAACATGGCTTAGTTATATCTTCCTCTCGCAACCGGCAAGCGATTATCTCGGTCGTAGATTTGCAGCACTCGCTGGAACCTTTGTTGCATGTATCGGAGCGGCACTCCAAGCCGGTGCTACCGGATCGGGCGCTTATGCCATGATGATGGTCGGACGCATTATCTCTGGTGCCGGTTTGGCAGTGGTGTCCACCGCCGTGCCACTTTACCAGAGCGAAATTGCTCCAGCCCGGAAACGAGGAAAGTACGTGGTCATGAATCACATTGGCATGGTCACTGGTCTGGCCATCGCCTTCTGGGTTGGATATGGGCTCAGTTTCTGGGACTCCCCTCACGGCAAACATATCGGATGGCGATTTTCCATCTCCCTTCAGTATATCCCAGCTGTCATTTTCATGATTGGTCTTCCATTCTTGCCCGAAACGCCACGATGGCTGGTCGAGAAGAGCAGAGTAGTTGAGGCTCAGTCAAAGCTTCGATATCTTCGCGCTGGAGCTTATTCGGAAGCTGAAATAGACGCCGAGCTTGCTGAAATAAGGGATAATGTCGAGGTACATCAGGCATCTGGAGAAATTTGGGCGTCGCTATTCATACAACGGCATCTATTTGATCGTCTGTGGAGAGCAGCACTTCTCCAATTCATGGCACAAATGTGCGGTGCCACAGCAATGAAGTACTATCTTCCAACGCTGTTCACCAAGCTCGGCCTTGGACACCGCCTTTCTCTTATGGCCAGTGGCATTGAGTCCACCTTGAAAATCGGCTGTACGCTTGTTGAAATGGTAGCCATCGACCGCTTTGGGCGAAGGATTACACTCATCGTGGGTTGTGCGATTATGAGCTTTGCCATGCTTGTAAGTCATTCTATATACGACACATGAGAAAGACACCGCTGACCATCTCTCAGATCAACGGCGCTCTGCCGCTTGCATATCCGCACAACACGAATCATGCATCCGACTACACCTGCATCATCTTTATCTTCATCTACAGCCTCGGCTATTCAGTTGGCTTCGGACCGGCTGCTTGGGTCTATGGCTCCGAAATCTTCCCACAGAACCTTCGCGCTCGTGGCCTTAACTTTGCTGCTTCTGGTGGTCCCATTGGATCTATCATCGCTTCACAGGTCTGGCCTGTGGGCATCGACAGAATCGGCAGCAAGACGTACTTCATTTTCATGTGTTTCAACCTTGTTTGCATTCCGATCATAGCCTTGCTTTTCCCTGAAACCAAAGGAAGAGCTTTGGAAGATATGGATGATCTATTTATAGAAAAGCTTACCCACGAGCGTCCGTCACTGGAAGGAAACAAAACTGGTACCGCTTTCGGCGAAAAGGAAGCCTAGCCGTAGACTACTTATACCCTTCTCACTATTAGATCCCACGAAGCATGAATATTTGAAATATCCTAACATAAATATAGATTTAGGTAAACAGAATGAATTTCTGCAAATATTACTCAGTTATCCTCCGAAATGAAATGGCTTCCGCGTTCGTGTCGCATGAAAATGCTTCCACAATTCACAATGCATACGGTACTCGTTGCCTTGTTGCCCCTAGATTCGTCAACTCGAGTCCTTATCGCAACACAAGCTCCTCTCCAACGTCCCGAAAATGGAGATGAATGAGCGTTTCTCGGCTGCTGTCATCGTTCAAATTGTTACAATGTAGAGTGGCGAAAGCAAAATATGCTTTATCAACATGCCAGCTGATCGTGGCCGAGCGTCAAGGGCGTGCGCGTCTTGTCGGAAGCAAAAGACCAGATGCTACCCGTCAACATCTGGGAATTCGGCATGTCTGAGGTGTGAGACTCTCGGGCAGCATTGTTCACTAGCAGAGAGTGGTATCTCTAATAGCGGATTTCCATCCATAGAAAACATCAACACTCAGGAGAGGTAGGTTATCGCGTTGGTCATTATGAGATGAAGGCTGACTTACTCTATGCAGACTCGTCAGACTAGAAAATGCCGTGGATTTGCTATTTAAAAGGTTGGGTGAAACATTTGACGAATCTCCTCCTAAATCAAGTACTGGTTCTAGTACAATCCAAGCCGATATTCGAGAACCATCGAAGCCGATAGAGGCACCAGCGCAGGATGACGCAGCTCCTGTGTTTGCAATTCGCGATTTAGCCTCCGAGATGAATGCCTCCATTGATTCAAATACACCGATTGGTCAAGAGCACAGAAATGAGGTCCATGGCCTTCCTGAAGGGATGTTTACTGATGAAGAAGTCCTACAGCTCATTACTATCTTTCAGCAGCACTACGGCCGTTGGATTCGCTGGGACGAAACAAGCATTCAAGCTAATATTACGAGATCGTCTCTTTTGCTTTGCGCTTGTTGTTTAATTGCCGTCCGCCATACGTCTACCGAAGCTGCAAACAAAGTCGCGCCTCGACTATTCGATAACACAAAGAAGTTAATTGGGATCACTCTGCTCAGCTCTCCGCAGCCAATTGAGTTTTTTCAAGCGTCACTTATACTTTCTATGTGGTCAACTACTGTCGGTGGCAAGCCGTATTCCGTCGATAGTTGGCTTCTGACTGGCTTTGCCTTACAGCATGCTCGATCCTCCAATCTTTTCGGCCACGTGCTGAACCAAAGGCCATCTACCACATATTCGAAACACGAGATTGATTTCTGGTACATTTGGAATCACCTTTGCCTAGTACATCTACATTACTGTGTCGGCACTCGACGAAAGGCGATGATCGGCTCATGCGAAGTTCAAAGATGCAAAGATGTCTTGAAGTTTGATGACGACTCAAATTATGAGACGCGCATGGTAGCAGAGACTCACCTCTACTGGATTATGTACGAGCATTGCTTGAACTCGAATGTTGATCTTCCAAAAACACAATCTGCGTTGCACTCGTGGAAACAGGAATGGGACTACGTGCTGCAGCAACCGAGATCTCAATTTCTTCAGATGGGTTTCCATTTTGCACAACTCCTGGCGTATGAACGAGCTCTGAAATCGCGATCTGCGCGAGTCAAAGAAGCCTTGTTATCAGAAATGGTACGGCTTTGCGCAAAAATCATGGAATTAGCAATTGAAACTACCGATGAACGTACCCGGCATTTAAGTGATCACATTTACCACATGATCACCTTTGCCGCGGTAACGTTAAGCAGGCTCCTGAGCTTGTACGAGACACAACTCAAAGCAACACAGGACATTGACGAACTCGATGGACTAGTTTGGAAGCTCGCAAACTGGCTTGGTACGATTGGACTTCCATGTCACGCCGCTCATACTCTAGGAGAAATCGTCAGTGCGATCCAAACGAAACTACGGCCGCACACCGTACCGCAGATAGAATTTCCTCCTGATGTTGCAGACTGGTCAATTGAGGGTATGCTGAACATCCCTGGCTTGCTCGATGCTCACGTATCACCTGGCGGCCATTGGGATTTTGCTGTGGATTGGGAACCATTTTATCAAGGACCTCTAACTTAAATCGAAGCATAATTCACCAATGGTGGTCATAGATTCATGCAGAAAGCCGATTGAATTTCACATTCCCAATGCCGACAAATCATCGGGTATTTTCGACAACAGAAATGAAAGCTATTTTCCACCGATTCTCTTCTCGAGGTATCGGAAAAGAGGAAAAGTCAAAGCAGTGAATGCGAACGTCAACTCATGTCCGATATTGGCACCACTTTTCCCAATCAATCGGGCGACTGGCGCGACATACCAAGAGGTTTTCATTCCCATAGCAGCACCCAGGAATCCAAATGCAAATGCTACAATAGCTGCCCATCCGAAAGGTAGAAGCTCAGGCTTGTCCCAAGCATCGAAGTCATATCGACTCCAGCGATTGCCGCGGAAAAAGACGTGCTCTTCTGCTATCACGACCAAATGAATAATCGTCCAATATCCAATGACGCTTAAGAATGTTGAAAGCGAATCATCAAAATATTTAGCGGCAAGACATCCCACGATTATGGCCGCGATATAGCCGAAGGTGACAAGAATGATTCTTGGGATACGGACTGCATGTGGGCCGAAGTTCTGTGCATGCATTGCAAAGGAGTAGTTGTTTGGGATGTTGTTCTATCTTAGATCAGCGATGTGAATTCGAAGCAGATATATGCACGTCCACTCACTGGAATTGAGCTCAGCGCTGCGATCACCATCAAGAATTTTCCGAAGCCTCCCGCAGGTTCGAGAGCCATCTTCAGCGGGCCAGCAAATCCGGCGGCCTTGTATGCGGCCTTCCAGGCAATGTTGGCTTGGGCACCGCTGTACAAAGCTGCACCAAGAATCTGCACCAAGACTGTTGGGACAAAGATGCCGATGTATGTTGCGACGAAGATCTTCCACCTCGGGGTCTTGACTGGCATCCTAACGTTGTAGTCGGCAGCGCAGTTGATCCATGAGACGGCAAAGGAGAAAACAACGGCCATGAAGGAGAGAACCGATGCCGCTCCATTTGGACCTATAGGCGACTTTACCGCATCTCCTGAGAAGTGCTTTGCTCCTGTTCCGGCTGTGACGCACCAGACAATGAATGGTGCGATCCACAGGTAGGCGTCGAGCTTATGGATCCAGCTGATGCCCAGAGCGCAGATGATCCAGACAGTGGTGCAAATAATAATGACGCCGGCCCATGTAGGACATTTACCGTCCGAGAGCGCATTGAGGACAGATGCTCCAGAGATAGAATTGATTGCATTCCATCCCGTAGTCGAGACCATGGAGAAGATGACAACGAGGATATTGCCCCAGTAACCGAAAGAGTATCTTGAAAAAGATGTCATGCGCAAGCCGGTAAGGCCGAAGCCTGCTGTCCACGCAGGAAGTAGTACAGAGAAGACGTTTATGACCAAGATGATTGCGAATGAATCCCAGAACGAAAGGCCCATAGCACCTCCCAATGTGCCGACGTTGAGCGTTGCTACCGCCATATTGGCGCTCATCCTAAAGCAATCAGCATGTTTTCCATTATTCGACTTCTGCAAATAAAACTGACCAAAATGTACATGCGTTCCACACCTTGGTAGGGTTGTGTTGACGTTCTTCATCCGTGACTCGCTGGATGCCTCTTGTTTCGACTGTCAAAAGAGCTCTTCTCACCCAACCCTTGAAGCCTCCCGTTGTCAATACACCTTCTTCCTCTTCAATTGAAGCGGTCGAGAAATCTTGAACCGACTTCTCCTTGAGGGTTTCACCAAACTTGCTCGACTTGTCCATTGTTGCAGTATGTGCTTAGGAGCGAGGTTGAGCTAGAGTCGCTTGATATTTAAGCCTTGAATGCTTAGAGCTGAATGCTTGAGCTTTGGAAAACGTCTTAATTCCATCTTGAGCTCTTCTTTCTTTAAATACACCTCATACACGTGCGACATGGCCGCGGAGTTGATGCGTTGATACGAACTTGCAGCCGACGCTTCGCGGGCCGGCGGCTTTCATCTTAGAGCGTTATCGTACATCCGGCGGCATGCCGACGGTAGTATGTACACTCTTACTGGTCAATTTGTGCGTTTTCTGTGGTAAACCAAGGAGTATATATATTCGTCATTTACGGCGCAAATGGAGTCATTCAAGCACTTTCGAATTTAGTGAAGTTTGGACAAAAACGATACCGATCGAATCATCAGCTATGGAACAAAACACTCTCTTCCGCCGCGGCGTTGGTCTTCGTGGCGTCGATCACGTAACAGTGTCTCCGGGTTATATGCTTTACTGCCATCTGACTAGTCCTGGGACCATCCGACTTGTCGACAACAATGGTAACGAAGTGTACCGTTGGGATATGCCTCAGAGGCCGGGAAGACATGCACGAATTCTTCCAAATGGCAATCTGGCGTACAATGGAGTCCATCCCAACGCCCCTGCATTTTTTCCAATGTGGCAGAAGGCAAGCCAACTCTTCTCAAGCAGTAATTCTTTACAGAATTAATCGAGCTCTAGTATCGTGGAGGCGTCATGTCTCAGTACGACTCGTCCGGCAAACTGGTCATGGAACATCGCGATCCGCTAGCTCATCATGATCAGAACCATCTCGATGATGGCACACTGCTCTACACAACACTCGAGCCGCTCACAGCCGACCAAGCAAACTCCGTGGTCAATGGTATCCCAGGAAGCGAAGCACCAGACGGCAAGGTCTATGGTGACTGCATCAAGCACGTCAATCCTTCAACTGGCGAGACTTTATGGTACTGGCGCGCAATTGATCATCTGGATCCCAAGCTTTTCCCTCTGAATCCACACTTTGCTCGCGAACACTGGCCTTTGATCAACAGTGTGACTCGCCTCCGTGACGGCAACATTCTTGCTTCTTTGCGCAGCGTGTCTGCTGTAGTCATCATTTCGCCAGAAACCGGAGATGTCATTTGGCACCTGGATTCAACAGTAGTTGCACAACAGCACTGTGCCAATGAGCTAGACAACGGAAACATCCTCATCTTCGATAATGGTACCTTCCGACACCACGAGAGCTCCACGTACAGCCGGGTGATCGAGGTGGACCGCAGCACCAAGGAAATCGTCTGGCAGTACCGCGACCGGTCAAACCCATCAGCTTTCTTCTCGCCATTCATGGGTGGCGCACAGCGCCTGCCAAATGGTAACACTTTCATCACCGAGGCTGTCTTTGGCCGCGTCTTCGAGGTTACTCCCAAGGGCGACATTTGCTGGGAGTACATCAATCCTCATTTTGCAGACTACAAGGAGCTTAATGCACCGGAGCTGGAGCAGGTTGGCTTCGATTTCCCTGCAAATGCCATCTTTCGAGCGTACAAATACACGCCTGGTGCGATTCCGTGGTTGAGTTTGCCTAGTCCGACAGCAACGCCGTGAGACAAGGGTTTGTTGATAGTGCTTTTGGTTGTTCCACAAGGTATGCAATCGGTTTGGCGCACTGTAATATAAAACTGCATCCACATGCTCCATATCAAATAGATCTTCCAAGCCATATCTTTCCGCATTTCCCTGAATCTGAAGATTGATCTGGATCTGAGGCGATTTTGGCATCTCAAAAGTGCCCGTGGAAAGCATAGTGCCAATAATATCATTCGGAGTTCTCTGAGTTTCATTTTCCTTAGGTAGTTATTGAAGGAACTCCACATAACTTTGGGAGGTCCATTGCTGCAGGTATTATTGCAAACCATGGCAGGCTGTCCCAGTATCGACACTGCTATTCATTAGCATTATCTAGGAACAAAGGAATAATGAATAGAATGACTTGGCTTAATTCAACTGCGGCTTTGGTAAACTCTACACCAAGAGGGTTGAGCCGATATAACTTTGAATATATGCTATAGTTAGGGACTTCAAAAGTAGCGACAAACGTATATACTGTGTATTACTAGGCTCGTGATTGACGTTTGGAACTTATGCAATTAAATATGATAATCTGAGCAGGAAATCCGAAGTGCTGCACTTTAAGCAGCAAAACGCGTCGTTGGTACGCGATCACGTGTATCGCCAATTGGGAATATTAACGTTGGTCGAATATGGTGGCGTTCAAAGTCGACGACAATACATCTTCCATGTCATGAAGCTTTGCAGAATGATAGAATGATTGATTCTCAAGTCGAAGTCGCCACGGAATACTCTTAAGATTGGGAGATGTGATGAGTGTGAATGTGGCTTGCAGCCTGGTCAAAACGCGTTCTCCGCGCGTCTGCCTCCACCCCATATATTTCCAGCTGCATATTCTTTTTTCCATTCCGAAACTCAACGACACTCACCACTGCAAAGACAATGTCATTGAAACGTAAAGCAACGGAACTGGCCACTGCGGAGGCGAAGAAGCCAAAGCAGAATGGGTAAGTCTAGCTATTCTTCCGTTACCCACGTGCTCTAATCAGGACATTGTAGAAGCATAACCTCCTTCTTCGGTGCTCCAAAGCCTGCTTCCAATGACACATCAGCCAACGTCACCAAAGCAGACACTGTGAAGTTCGACAAGGCGGCTTGGGTGGCGAAGCTCACAGATGAGCAAAAGCAGCTGCTCAAGCTCGAAATCGACACACTGCATGAGAGCTGGCTTGGTCCACTGAAAGATGAGATCATTAAGCCTGAGTTTCTTGAGCTGAAGCGGTTCCTGGCCCGAGAAGCCGAGAGCGGCAAGAAGATCTTCCCGCCGTCCGCAGACGTCTACTCATGGTATCTTCCTGCTCCTAACCAATCAGTACCTCGACGTACCATCTCTAACCACACCTATAGGTCACGCCACACGCCTCTCAACACAGTCAAGGTCGTCATCATTGGACAAGACCCGTACCATAATGTCAACCAAGCCCATGGACTCTGCTTCAGCGTACGGCCACCTACACCGGCTCCACCATCGCTCAAAAACATCTTCATAGCGTTGAAGAAGGACTACCCGGACTTCCGAGCACCACCGAAGAACTCAGGATTGCTGACGCCGTGGGCGGACCGTGGAGTGCTGCTGCTGAACACTTGCCTGACGGTGCGGGCGCACGAGGCCAACTCGCACTCCAACAAAGGCTGGGAGCGCTTCACGCAGAAGGTAATCGACCTGGTGGCGCAGAAGCGCACCAACGGCGTGGTGTTCATGGCTTGGGGCACACCGGCGCAGCAACGCGTCAAGGCCATCAGCTCCAAGCACTATGTGCTGAAGAGCGTGCATCCGAGTCCGTTGAGTGCGTCCAGGGGCTGGTTTGACTGCGGCCACTTCAAGAAGGCGAATGAGTGGTTGGTTCAGAGGTATGGTGAAGGTGCGGAGATTGATTGGAATCTGGATGTTCCACCGGAGAAGGCTGGCCTGTAGATGGTCAGTACCTGGCGTCTGGTAGCAGATTGGCACTGGCGGGTTTCAGTCCATATAGCTCGACTTTCCTTGAGGTTCGTCTGGATATGCTTTCGGTGTTATGGGCGGGTATCTTCCATATTTCAAGATCACTTCATCAATAACTGTTTTCAAGCGAGAGATAAAAAGCAATTTCAATAGCAAGAGACTTGTCCATACCAATACATGCGCCTAATGTTACAGCTGCACATTGTGCTTGTCTCTATGCGTGAAGTTAGAGCGCCGTTTCGGCCGTGAAAATGAATCACTTCTATGCCTTGAAATCTCGAACGCCGAAACCATACCATATCGATGTGAGAAACAACTCTCAATGATGGATATCTCATCCCATTCGAAATCTAATCTTGCACCTCAGCCCACTCTTCTTTTCCCATATCGGCGACAGACATTCCACCGGCCATCTTCTTGCCAATCTCATAGCTGCTGATCATGATGGCACACGCCGGAGCAACCTTGAGACAGCGTGCCGCCCATCCTTTAAACAGTCCCGCCGTACCTTGCGTCCGGAATATATTCCATAGAAACCTAGGCATCGAGAGATCCTCCGGACGTCTCGCGATCTCCGCAGCAGACAAACTCGTGGGCACGACCTGCTGTCTCGTCTTTCCAACATCGAATGGCGTGGTAACGAAGGCCGCCACCGCGCCGGATGCCGCACCGGCCACGAAACTGTCGAAGAGGGTCTCGTTGTAGGATTCGGCGGCGCGGGAGCTTCGCCGCAGGCGGAAGGCATCGGTGGCGGTGCCGGAGAGTGCAAAGTCGGTGGCGTGGCCATGGCGGCGCTCACGCATGGCCGACAGCGCGTTGCGGCCGGTCTCGTAGCCCCACCAGTAGATGGCGGAGAAGGGGACGTCGCGCCAGAGCGTCAGGGTCAGGCCGGCCCACAGCGAGGAGGCGCCGCGCGCCCGCACCATGTCTGCCATGCCCGACAGTGTGTCGCGGAAGGTGCCGGCTGCGCTCGAGAACGTGTGCGCCGCTTGCATGCGCGTGCGGAACATCTCGATGGGCGAGACGGCGATGGCCGCGAGGACGCGCGCGACAGAGCCGGCTACCAGAGGTGCGTAGTCGTCGTTTGTGAGGCGGCGGATGGGAGAGCCTGGGTTGAAGCGCAGCCAGTCGTAGCCGGCGAAGTAGATGACGTTTGCAGGTATGGCCATGACGAGAGTCGGTGTTAAACCACGCCAGAGCGTTGCTGGACCCTCATTTTGTGCAATTTTGCGGATTCCATCCCACGTTGAGGTGATGGCTCTTCGCTGAACTTCTTCGGCTGCGCATTCGGCCGCAGTTAACGCATTACGGGCAGAAATAGGAAGTGGTGGAACGCTGAGAGTCGGAGCAGCAGCGCAGTAAGCAGTATTGTTGGATACCCAGAAAACTTCTCGACAGCATTGTGATATACCAATGCTTGGAGGGAGATTGACAAAAGCATTCGGAGGCGGAAGGACGTTTCGAGTGGCAGCGGCAGGGAAAGGCGTGGACGTTGAGTGCTGTGATTGAAGGCGAACGCGGACTACGTCAAGCGGGGTGACTGTGTTGGTTAGTATGGAAGAAGAAGACGGCGAAACTGGAGATGGAATTACCCAGAAGTGAAGTTAGGACACTTCCCAATGTCGCCGAGAGCATCTTTGCGGCGATACTAATATCGCCATTGCTAGAAGCAGTAGCAGTAGCAGGTATCCGATCATGATTTTGGCCTCTACCGGAAGCTTGAGGTCCGAAGCCCTCTCGGCTGGCCTGGTGAGCCATTGGAGAGGCTGGAAAACAAGATCTAATACAAAGTGATGCTACCTGTAGCGAGTGGCTCGCATTCTGGCTGGAGATGTAGTCAGAGCGGTGGTGTTGAAAGAAGTGATTGGAGTCGGCGGGATGGAATCGGAGTAATTTGGGAGGTCGAGAATGGGCGTGGAAACAATCGGCAGCCTGAAATTTTCTTGATAGACGGCGATAAGTCGGTGATAACAACCATTAAAGACGCAATCACTGTCGTATCGCCCGCTTACAGCACGGGAATGATTATGACTCGACCACAAAACTTCTGTGTCTCCTTCAATATTGCGATTAATGAACAGAAATGCACTTCTGAGGAACCAAATCTAGAACCCAGAACTGCGTAGATCTGTGTCTCTCTTCATTTTAGAGCTATTGAACCCAGTTAAATGTATTAGTAACACTGAAAGAGCGTGGAAGCACTGCAGTGCATCGACATCAAGGGCAGATATCTAGTTCGGTATCATGTCGGATCAGAACGAGTCAGAACTTGAGACATTCCGGAAGAAATGGAAAGCAGAAGTCACTGCTAAAGCCAGGTCATACCCGACCGGTACTGGTCAGCAGGATGCTTCATTTGCATCGTCATCACGAAATCCGGTCGCAAAGAACGTAGACAATTCATATCCAGCGCCTCCCAGTACTCAGTCAACATCCAATGGCAAGCAGTTGCCTCCAGCACACAGCCGAGCACCACGTGATGTTCATAACAGCAACGACGAGATCGCACCTTTGAGCTACCATGACCTAGAAGAGAGAGAGACGGGACGAAAGCTTGGAGACGAAGCATTGGGATCGTCAACTCGTCGAGAACCTCAAACCGCATTGGAGCATTATGAGAAGGCAGTCGAGAAAGAAGGCGTGGGCAGCTTGGGAGATAGTTTGAGCCTATACCGAAAGGCCTTCCGCTTAGACGCAGCAGTCCATGAAAAGTACAAGAAGAAGCATTTCCCGCCGTCTTCTTTTCCGCCAAAGCCACCTAATATCAATCCATCAAACGCTGCCGTCACAGTACCTAATACAGCCCACCATTCACTCAATGCCCTGGGCGGCTCCATATCAGATCTGATAGCCGATTTCGCTGCAGTTTCCATCTCGGCTGAACCACCACCAACCGACCTCTCTCCACAGCCACCATGTCCGATCGCAGCTGTCCCGGAAGAAATTCTCATCAATATCCTGCTTCATCTAGCGATAGACGATATTGCATCCTTCTCACGACTGGCACAAGTGTGCAAGCGATTTGCGTACCTCGTCATGACCGAAGGTCGACTATGGCGACGAGTAGCTCTAGGCTCAGAATTTGGATTCGCGGCCATGCACTACAAGTTTGCATGTACGATCACAGGCGAGGAGCTCGTTGCTGAGAGTCTCGCCGACACAGTCGATCCCTCTCCACTCATCAGCGAGCCAGATCCACGCACAGACTTGCAACTCCTGCCACTCACACAGCAATATCCATCATACCGCGCGATGTTCCGGCAGCGACCACGTCTGCGCTTCGGCGGGTGCTACATCAGCACGGTGAACTACACGCGGCCGGGCGCGAGCAGCAGCAACTGGACGTGGAACGCGCCGGTGCTGATCGTGACGTACTACCGGTATCTGCGGTTTTTCCGCGATGGCAGCGCTATCAGCCTGCTGACGACGGCCGAGCCCGCCGACGTCGTGCCGTTCCTCCGCAAGGAGCATCTGCACTCCAGTCATAGCGGTGGCTTGCCGCAGAGCGTCATGAAGGATGCCCTGCCTGGGAGGTGGAGGCTGTCTGGGGATCCGTATGGCCCTGCTGAGGCTGTTGCGGAAGGCGATGGCGAGGTTGAAGTCGAAGGTGATGTGCATATTGAAACGCTAGGGGTTGTTCCGAAATATCATTACCGCATGCACCTTGGCGTCTCATCGGCGGGCAAAGCTTCGTCGACCAGGAGCAACAAGCTCGTATGGAAAGGATATTGGAGTTACAACAAGCTGACTGATGATTGGGCCGAGTTTGGTCTGCGCAATGACAAGCCGTTCTACTGGAGTCGTGTACGGAGCTATGGTGTTTTAGGAGCATAAGACTTGATGCTAATGAGCAGCTATTGATGTATCATTAGATAGATCGAATAGTTGCGGGATATTGTAGGCAAGTGCCTCACCACCATATGAATGGTGGTCTTTTATGAATGAGGTATCTTGTCTTGTCACTCTTGCACAATTCGTAACACATGTTAGCTCAAAATGACAAAGTAGTCGGAGGTCAAGACCATTCTCCAATATTCGAATTGCTCCTGCAACAAGGTGAACCTAGAGTAAACTTGTGTGCTTGTACGGCCGTGTGAGTTCTCCCTATTCTAAATGCCTGAAGTAAAAATGGAATCTATGTATATTCTATGCAAACACCGTCATCTGATCATATACAACCGACGACATCGCCTGAACGCTAAGATTGCATCGCTCAATGCCATTCCAAAGCAAACTCCCATCCGGGTATCGAAAAATCCATCAGCTCAACTCCGCGGTAGCGCCATTCTCCTGTCGTCTCTTCCAGCGTTCAATCCACTGCTCCCTCAACGCATCGTACAACAGCAGAAACTGCGCTTCTCCTTGCACCATCATGACACGCTGTTTCCTCAGTCGATCCACCACCTCGGCAACGGGATCCACGACCTCGCCCGGCTCGTCCAAATTGCCCTCCTCAAGCTCACCGAGCAGCCAATCAAGCGCAATGAACGTGCCGGAGCGGCCGACTCCCGCGCTGCAATGCACGATGCGCGGACTCCCCTCCGCGGTGTTCACGCGCGCCGACTCGCGCACGAGCGCCACAAGCGCGGCCTTGTCGTCGCCCTCGGGCACGAGAAAGTCTGGCCAGCCAGCAAACAAGAAATGGACGACGCGCCTAGCCTCGCCAGACGCAGCAACGAGGTCCATCTCGCGGACGGTGCAGCGGGTAGCGGGGTCCCAGCGGACGGCGGCGAGCGCCACCGACGCAAACAGGCCATCCGCGAACTCGGCGTCGGCGGCGCCGCTCAGCTCCAGCGTCGGCGCGTCCAGGTCCGCCGGGAAGTACGGGAAGCACTTCTCGCGGCCGGCCTCGTGGGTCTGGGTGAGCATGACGATGACGGCAGGCGAGCCGCACTCGTGCCACAGCATGCGCCAGATGTGGGCGACGCCGTCCTCCTTGGGGCCCTGGGTGGCGATGAAGTACTTGTCGGCGCCGCCCGCGCGCAGACTCGCTAGCCGGATCGGCGACGCGTTGATGTAGTCGCTGTGGCCCTCGGGCACGCGCAGCCGCACACGGTTGTGCTCGAATGGGTCCACGTTGAAGTAGCGGTTGCGCTTGAGCACCGCGTCGCCCGACACGCGCGTCCACTGCGCGGAGTCGTCGGTCAGCTGCGCGGCCATGCCTTTGGAGAGGCGCTCGCGCTGCAGCCACTCGAGGTCCATGAATGTGTTGTGCATCTCTGCGGGTTTTGGGTCAGCACTGATGGTCCAACGCTGGTCTTCAAGAGTATCCACCTTCTTTTGTTTGCCGGAGGAAGGCCGGTAGCGGAACGTCCGCCTGCGGTGGTGTAGGTGACGCTTCGCTGCTGGCCGCTGGAGTTGCTTCTCGCGCGTCGCTCGTTACTCCTTCTGCTTCAACCACAAAGGTCGGCACTGAGCTCTCGCCTGAGCTGGATCCATCGGCGGAGCGACTTGGCGATGACGAAACTTCTCTGGTTCTGGAGTCCATTCTCTTGCGCCAAGGACTTAGTGAGTTGGTAACGTGGCGCCGAAGCGCTTGACCGCTGCGGGCCGCTCGAGATCGGAGATCAATTGCGACGGTCGAGGACGGAAGGAGCAAGGAGTAGTGTCTGGAGAAGGTTCTGTAGGGCTTGCGCAGATAAAACTGCCAGAGACACCGATATGTAGCCGTCTTTCTGGAACTGGGTGACTGGTGGAGCCGAAGATGGAAGATTGAAGGTGATTATGAGTTATCTTGAAATTGAGAGCGCGTTGGAGGGTTGAAATGAAGGTCGCAAAGTCCGACTCTTAAGCCAGCATTATGATTTATTCTTGGTCAAAATTAACAGTAGGGTAAAGTCGGGTTGGAGCGCTTGTGTGTGGAAGGAATGGTAGGTCAGACAATGGTGAGGCTCTCTTATATTTGCGGCATGTAGAGGAGGTTCGTACTCCGAAACCCTCAGACGAGTGGTGGGAGTGGCGAGCGGAAGACGGCGCAGGGACCGGTGAAGAGAAACGAAGGATGGGGTCGCGTGCGAGGCTTGTAGCTATATATATGTAACAGGATGTGTGTAAAGATCAATCATGCCATAAGATATGCAGGTGGTATTCTCACTTATGGAAACGCAGCGGGGAGGAAGTAATAGGTAGTAGGGAGAAAGAGTCAGTAATTAATTACGGGCTGATGTGAAAGCGGACGAGCCAGCGGGTAATAAAGTGATTAGCACCCTAATTGGAACCCTAACTTAGCGACTACCGCGTCTTCATTTAGCCTATTCGTCAGCCAATCATGCTCTATCCAACTCCTCTTTACCGCTTCACCTCCAACCCTCTTCGCCGCATCCCATCTTGCGAACGATGAAATGGCCCTTTTTGCATCTGTTTGAGGTTTGTTCAGCTGCTCTGTGCCATTTCCATCTTGTTTCAGCTTCGTGCTTGTAACTAACTGCGTTCTATTTTAGGCGTGGGCCGTTGTCCGCGTACGTTTTGCCTCCTCCTGCGCATCTTCGCATGCCCTGTTGATGTGAGATTCCTGTTGCTTACTCACCGGCCTCAAGCTCCTTCAAAGCCCATTATTTCACCGCACCGTTAGGAATGTTCACCGGACTGTCCATCGCTTGCGCCACGGCGAAGACCTGATCTATCCGGATGAGATAGGCAGCGGTGGCGGAACCCGCCTCGACAAGAATACATCGTCTTTCTTCAAGCACTTCGTAAACGAGTTGAAGAGCCAGGCAGGATTGAAAGGTCCGAAGAAATGAAGACAGTTATTATGAGAGGAGAATAATGCTACAAGAAGGTGGAGGCCGACGCACACTGCCGAGAAAGACCGTTCACTTCGCCTCATTGAGGTCATACCTCACAACATGGTTATGTGGATAACTCGACTGGTGAATGGTAGCCGAACAATGAAATATCTATCCATGTAGAATGCTCTACGACACATCAGAGTTGCGGTGCGGCCGGCGCCTAACGCTTTGCGCTTGGAAAGCTAGTCGCTGGAGTGGCTATCCCGTCTTGAGTCGGCATAAGCGTTTGGGTCTTGATTCGGTAATGTCACTGCACAGTCAAGCATATCCTGGAACACATTTGTGTTCAGTTCATCAGTGCAAGGCAAACCCGCGGCAAAGAATCTCTTGGGCTTGGTATACCTTGGCCGTTATGGTCATTTGGGAATTCGGACATGTTATTGGCGTGTCTCATGACCACATAAACGGTAAAATCAGCATCACGTAAAGCGAAATAATCTTAAACAAATTACTGCTTCGAGGTATTTCATTCTCATTACCTCGCAACGACTCTTTCCTCCTTCTAGATGTACACGTCCATCCAACCAATCTTCACTGTCCATCTCAAGCCGCAATCGTGACTTCCACCTCCACGCCTGCCTCAATGTTGATAATGATCTGCTTGACCACTTCGGTTGGCGCATTCAAGTCAATGAGGCGCTTGTGAATCCTCATCTCGAACATATCCCATGTCTTGCTACCTTCACCACAGGGTGTCTTGCGTGTAGTGACCTTGAGGTGCTTCGTTGGCAGACGGACGGGACCTTTGACGCGGAGGTCCTTGGTTTTGGCGCGGTCGATTAGTTCCGAGCAGACCTTCTCGAGGGACTTGACGTTGCGAGAAGTGAGGGTGATGCGGATTTTGTGGACTTTCTACGTCGCAACCGTTAACAAGAATTCTCCCATGTAAGGAAAGTCTTTGGTGGATTGTGCGCGACAACAGGAATATGCGAAATGACAGGCGGAATGCGTGGCAGTGAAATTCGTAGCATGTGGAAACCTACCGGGCCTTCGCCGAAGTCCTTCTCTCCTTTCTGGAACGACATTTTGGATATTTTTTTCTCAATCACGACGCGAGGTCCGGTTACGTGATGATTGAGTGTGCCGCAATTTGATGCTGTGCTGGCGGAGTTGAAGAGGAAGTTATTCGACTGGCCTTGACGATATCCATTTGTGGGCTCAAATCTTGGCATTCGGCTGCATCACGTGATATGTGAGCTACTCGTACTCCGTAAACGCCATTTCATCTTTCAAAGTAATTCCAGACACAGAAATTGACTATGTAACGATTCTTGAATCAGTTAAGTAGTTCCTACATTTGCAATTGCCAGCATCTCTCAGTTGGCAAGTCCCAAAGCCTCCCAAATCTCTGCGCCAAATGCCAAATTCCCAAGCCCCATTGAAATAGTCGTACGTCAGGACCAGGCATTGTACATATCTGTACGGAGTATCAAACGCCGCCATATTTGGTATTGAGCTATGTACAAGAGACTTTCTAAGCCATTCGAATAGTTGTCCAGTCTCTAGTCGAACGAGTCTCCAGACTCGGCGGATGAGTTCCAAATCTTTCTAGTTGTTGCCCTTCATTCATCCGATGAGAGGAACTTCTTTGAATAGTCCAGTATCGTCGAGCATTACTGCGTAGTATCTCCGGTACCACTACCAAAGTTCAGCATCTAGCTCAGACGAACGTCTCGTTCTATCGCTGGGACTTACATCAAGGATACCCCATTGTTTACAAATGAACTCATCATTTTCTGTCTCAGGTTTCCGACACCAATCTCTCGAGTCAGGCTCTGGTTTTCTGACCGTGAAGTGAATGATGATTGCTTCGTCCCATAGATCATTGAACTGCTTGTTGAAGTGTTCATACATGACTATGTTAAGGTTGTACTTGAAGGGCAGTTTAAAGTCGCGATATGCCCAGTAACGTTGCAGAAAGTCTTGATCGCCTTGAGTTGGATCATGGTAACGAGGATCCTTGATCTTGTCCATCATGTCAGAGAATAGCTCCCTTGACGGATGAAAGACCATGACTCCGGAGTTGAAGCGCGAATCGATCTGAATATCAAACCAAACATCTGGCGCCGCAGCAAAGCTTCCAGGCATAGCAAACAATTCGCCAAACGGACCTTTCACGACCGTATCCGCGTCCATGAACACAATCTTCTCGTATTCTTCCCAGCCAAACGGCTGCAACTTGTTCAAATTGTTACGTCGATGTGGCTGGATTTGCGCAAAGTCAACGCCGTCGATATGGATCTGTTCGAGTTCGCGGATCATCCATCCTACTTTTTCAAGGCGAGTTTTGTTTTCCGCCGTCAGACCAATTCCGTTGTTATCCCAAGGTAGTGTAAGCAATATCATATCGGCGTTGAGGTTCACCAAGTCATTGTGCTGCTTGATCGACCATCCAAGCATGAGCGCCATTGAGGCGTAATCGTAGCCCCAGACGGATGTAACCACGGCATTCCTTTTTATCTTCTGAGCCTTAGAATGGCCACTATTCTCTTCACTACGGTCTGAGCCGATGGGGTTCGCGGTGGGAGATTCGAGTTTGGCGATTGCCGTGGGGGTATAGGCTGGTTCTGCTAGATGGGAGAGGTCAACTGATGTTGGCGCCAGCTCAGCGATAGGAGTCGAAGTTGAGTCGTCTGACTGTTCACTAGCAGAGTCGTAATTCACTTGTGGGTCCCATTGTGGTTGATAGACTCCTCCATCTTGCCTGACATCTCGGATGTCATCGTATCCAATGTCTGTATCCACTCCATGGTTAGCAATCGGCCGTCGATATGACTTTGCCTACTCATAAATACCATAGTTTTTCAACAGAAGAACGATCACAAAAGCCGTCACCACCGCCGCCAAGAGCGGCTTCAAACGACCAAATGGTGGCATGCGACTCCACGTCTAATACTACCAGTAAGTCGGGATTCCGCAATTGCGCCTCATGGCCTGGCATGAAGTAGAAACGAGTGACGTCCTTCAAACAGAAGAAGAAAAGCTTTCGATATATGACACGTAAGGTAATCCAGGAACGTGACGTTGGATCCTTCTTGGTAAGAAGGATGACTGGCCACGCGTCGAGGTGACATGAAAGGGGAAGGCGAGGTTGTACCGCAGCCACCTATGATACGGAATAGAAAGTAGTAGTACTACTGGTGGCGTGCCGACCAGTCTGGGCAACGGCCATCTACATGTAACATTTTCATCTTTCGGGATCCAGTCTCATCCACTTAACGATTTGAGAATGAAGATAAAGATCTATCAATTTTTCAAATGGTAACTTTAGCCGGAGATGCCACTTTGCCTTGCATATACCAGGCGTTGTGACGCGTAAGCTGCTTCCAACTGGATTGCGGCTCTCCTCACTTCGAAGCATTATACCCCATTACTCGTGAATCATTGGTTAGACTTGTTTGTTATCTACATATTTTTGTAATACCCTATCTCTCCGACATTCTTTACATCTCTCACGACCAACCGAGTCCCTTCATTACCATGGCAACTGCAGCGGTACTGGCAGTTTGTCCTTTGGTCCTAAGGTTTCTTCTGCAGTCCCAATGTCGACTGCTCCTCTGGGAGCCCATAGCTGACCAGTCTTGGACATATCAAGATCATTGGTAAACTCTGCAATAGTCTTTGCTGCAACTTCCGGTGTCACGGCGCCAGCCTCATCCCAATACTTGTCAAATCCCACTCCTTTGGTCATGTCGGTACGCATGAAGCCAGGATGGATCATCGTTACTATGATGCCTTTCGGTTTCAAGTCCAAGGACAAAAGTACTCCGACCATGTTGAGAGCCGTCTTGGAAGCGTGGTGGGCATCTAAAGAAGAGGTCAGATGGATTATGGAAAAGAACTACGAGCGACACACAATTTCCACCTCCCTCTTTCTCATGGCGCAGTCCAATGCTACCAGATTCGGACGATACCAAAACAATCTTCGAACCACTCTTTAACAGCCCTTCTTTGAACAAATGATGGATCAGGAATACGGGCCCAATCGCACTAATCGTGTACATCTTGACTTCATCATCCCAATTTGGCTCCTCGAGAGTCTCTGTCTTGAAGTAGCCTGCCGTGACGTACAATATATCGATGGCACCTAGACCGCTATATTGGGCGGCAATTTCAGAACCTGCTGTTTCTTTGGCAATGTCGATGTTGGATAGCCATCGTACATTCTCAGGATGCTCTTGTGGAGCCGTGTATCGAGCTGTTGCGAAGACAGTGGTATTTGATTCGGCAGCGTAGAGGTTGACAAGAGCCTTTCCAAGTCCTCGCGTGCCACCGACGACTCCAACTCGCTTCATGATGGTTGATGTTGGTTGTGCTGCGTTTGTAGTGAATCGAAGTTGAGACAGTGCAGATGTATTGTAGGGAAATTGCTTTACGGAGAAAGCCAATCGAGTATATATGGGCCGCGAACTAAAAAAGAAAACTGAATTCGAAGATGAAGCTTCGATAACATGGCGTCAGAAGGAGAAGCAGTGGCATTCAAAAGGAAAACGTAAGAGCGAACGACAAGAGCTCTGTATGGGATGACTGACGCACTGTGGGGATACGATGCGATGAAAGCCACGAATGAGCATCTGCACCCCGCTTGCTAAGCAACCGTCACAACGCGAACACCTTACTAGCTCCAGGTCCTAGATAGCTTATGGATCAAAACATCTTTGCTTCTCCCTATCTTGTCCTCTAGTACCTCCGGGTAGTACCAAGCTTGCGCTGTACTTGGGATTGCATCTCTCTCGACGTCACTCTACGCAGGCACTACTTTGAATCGACTAATCCCCAAACAACCAACATACCACGTGATTCGTTCGGCCTTATATTTGCAGTTGAGTCACGATAAGGAATTAAACCCGTACAAAGGCCAATTGCCTCTGGGATTGGCATTGACTACTTCAAGTACCAAAATGCTGAACATTGACGACCTGAAGCGGATTCGAACTGCTATTCAGACTACACCAATCATCGACAACCATGCGCACAACCTCTTGGATAAGTCGAGCGCAAACCATATTCCCTTCGAATCGATCACCACTGAAGCCGGAGAAGAGGCTTTGAAAACTACATTCTCGTCCTTGTCACATCTGCGGGCCCGGCAACAATTGAAAGAGCTTTATGACTATGATGGCCACGATGACAATTGGGATTGGCCTCGTTTGCTGAAACTTCGCCAAGATTGGATGGACAACCGCCAACATGAATTGTACCAGAAATGCTTCAAAGGCACCCATGTAATCCTAATGGATGATGGCTTGAACTTGTCTGGTGACGTTCACTCTTATCAATGGCACGATCAGTATACCGCAGCGCCCACAAAGCGCATCGTACGCATAGAAAGGGAGGCTGAACTCATCATGGAAAGGTTACTTGCTACGGCTGATCCTGCAGATGCAAAATCAGAGGAGTTTCAACAAAAAGTACATCACAGTAGAGTTCTCCCAACTATTCCTGCAAGGATTGTAAATTCTAATGAGAGCATCTAGGCTTTGCCGAAATGTTTGACCGTTCCATCAAAGACCTCATCGATGATGATGAAGTCGCAGGCTTTAAATCCGTCATCTGCTACCGCTCTGGGCTGGATATCAATGCAAGCTACGAGCCAGTTTTACAAGACATTCTGGAACCGATGTCACAGTACATCTACCATGCTGCTACATACATCGACAAGGCAAAACGTTTCCGGTTTGATTCCAAGCCACTGAACGATTATCTACTCCTAAAAACGATGCAAATCTTAGCTGAAAGCGCCAAACCGAAACCAATTCAATTCCATACTGGCCTTGGAGATAATGATATTAACATTATCCGATCAAATCCAGGCTATATGCAGCCACTGATTGAAGCTTATCCATCTGTTCCAATCGTTTTACTCCATTCCAGCTACCCCTTCACCAGAGAAGCCGGTTATCTCGCTACCGTCTTCAAAAATGTGTACCTCGATCTCGGTGAAGTATTTCCAATGCTGAATCGCGATGGACAGGTAAGTGTTGTCAAAGAGGCTATGGAACTAACTCCTATGGAAAAGCTTTTGTGGAGTACAGATGGCCATTTGTTCGCCGAAACATATTGGCTCGCCAATAAACAGTTTAGAGAGGTCCTTGAAGAGGTGAATATAATCTTTCTGTGCCTGTTTATCATCAATTTTCCTCGATCACCTTGCAGAGATACTTTGCAAATAACAACCTTTGCAGGTATTGATTCATCAAGTGGAAGAAGGACAATACGACACCATTAGAGCTATGAGGTTCGTTGAAAACATTTTGTTCGAAAATTCGAATAAGCTCTATGATTTGCGATTGTCGCTCCCGGAAATCGGCGAACAGGTCAAATACTCCTCAAGCAAGGAACTTTCATGGTCGTCCATAGGAATGTCCGGTCGACTTCCACATGACTGCGAATACGTTATGGTCCAATGGGTCACATACATGGGCGAAATACGAGTACGGGTGTTACCAGCTAGGCAGTTCAAGAAGATGGTCAGTTCAGAAGGCAGCAAGCGATTCGGCATTTCTCGTGGCAATACCGGCACTTTACAAAATGATACGACTACTTCGGTTGTAAATACTACGGGCCAGGTTTGTGTTGAACCCCAGTTATCGACACTACGCCCGAATGGAATACAAAGGCCTGACAACAAAACCGCCTATTTCAGTGTAATGTCACGATGGACAGATGACGATGGTGTACCCATAGAAGTATGCATGATTTCCTTTAAATGGCACCTACTTCCTCTGCAAGCTGTTCATGCTTACTCGTTTCAGGCATGCCCAATACACGCGCTAACCAAAAGTCTGGACGCTCTTGAATCTGAATTCGGCGTCAGCCTCAAAATTGGGTTTGAACTTGAACTTGTCTTTTTAAAGCGTCAGCCTGGTCAGCCTAGCACATACGAACCACTGACAACGATGCATGCTTGGAGCACTCTGAGCTCAGAAGACTACTCCATTGCTCTCCCATTACTCACCGCGATCGAGGAGCGCTTACACAACTGTGGCATTGAAGTGATACAATTTCACTCAGAGTCCGCACCCGGCCAATACGAAATTGTGCTAGGCCCTCTCCCTATCCTTCAGTCCATCCACTCACTGTATCAAACGCGACAAATCATCCAACAAGTTGCGGAACTGTACGCAAGCGATGACGCCCCGAAAATCCGTGCGACATTCCATGCCAGTCCCATCGAGGACAAAGGCAACGCCAGCCATGCGCACATCTCGCTCAACGACATCAGGGCTGGGTCTAACAAACCCCAAACCGATAAAGAGATGGCTCTGGTAGAAACCCATTTCTGGGCCAGCGTACTCTCGCATATTAGCGCCATATGTGCGCTCAGCATGCCACAGGCCGAGAGCTACAAGCGCGTGGTGGAGAATCACTGGTCAGGCGGCATCTGGATTGCGTGGGGAACGCAGAACAGAGAGGTGCCGCTGCGGCGCATCGGCAATGGCACGTTCAGATGGGAGATTCGATGTTTGGATGGCTTCGCAAACATGTACATTGCTATGGCAGCGCTCACCGCTGCTGGATTAGACGGCCTGAGGAATCGTAAGAAGATGGAAAGTCAAGGCTGCGATGTCAATCCTTCGAAGGTAAACGAAGAGAAGAGGAAGATTTATGGCATTTCGAAACAGCTGCCACGGACCATCGATGAGGCGATTCAAGCGTTGGAAAAGGACGAGGATATGAAGAAATGGTTGGGAAGTATTTACCATGACTATCTGGCCATGAAGAAGGTGGAGCAGGAGATGCTAGGCAATATGAGCGAGCAGGAACGTAGAGCATTCTTGATCGAAAGATACTAGAGACCAGAAGTGCTTGAGGCTCCGGAAGCCTTCGGTGATTACAGGCGTGGGCCTCCTTGAGCCTACTTCATGAAGGCTTCACTTTGAAGTGGACTTGAGTTTCATTTAGCTCTCGTATGCGACTCTGGGGCCGAATGAACTTAGAAATAGCGCGATCATACATGGACTATCTGCTAGACGAGGTAGCAAGTTTCACAACATCCCATGCTTCCATTCGACTACCACCATTTTAGTATTGGCCAAGAGGGTTCACATAGTTCAAGCATGTCTGTTAGGAACACTCAGCGTCAGTTGTAGTGGTTCTCTCACGTGATACGTAATTACGCCCCGTAATGGTGACCGCCGGCACTACATAACGCAGAATAGATAGAAAGAAGGCGTAGACTGGACTACCATATTATAGGCCAAAGGTCATTAGATCACAATGGATCGCCCCAGCCCAATACAGAAGAAATCCAGTTGGCCTGTTGTGGGCCAGCGTTTTACACAAGTTAAGCCCAGAACTTACTACTCTACCTCTCGACCTGAACAGCCTTCAGAGCCGTGGATCATCAGCGACACTAACAATGTCATCACTTAGCGTACTTCAGGAAGTCCGAACCGGCTGCATAAAACCAGTCTTCTACCCGGGTATCAAATCTGCAATCTACAAAGCGCCCGTCAATGGTGGAGTAAAAGTCACAAGGCTGGGCTGTGACGGCGATCAGCACGCTTTCCAGGGACATGGCGGACCAGATAAAGCTCTGCTACAATACTGCTCGACTCATTATGGCTCGTGGAAGACGGAATTACCGGAATGCAAGGAACTATTTGAACCGGGAGCTTTCGGCGAGAACCTCGTGGCTGCAGAAGCTGATGAGAATCATGTCTGCATTGGAGATGTGATCCGAATTGGCGAAGAAGTTCTGATTTCGGTGTGTGAACCGAGAGAGCCGTGCTACATGTTAAATCATAGGTTTAGGGTTGAAGACATGTCGAAAAGAGCTCAAGATTCTGGTCGCACGGGATGGTACCTGAGAGTGCTAAAAGAGGGATACATCCAAGCTGGAGACAAGATGGTACTAGTTGCTCGCCCAAATCCAGAGTGGACCATTCGGCAAATACAGCGCTGCTTGTACAGAGACATGATGAACGAAGATGTCATGAGGAAGCTTATTGACCTGGATGGTCTTGGTGAGGAGGTCAAGGCTTTGTTTGCCCATCGGCTTCGGAAACATATGGAAGGTCAAGAACGGAGATTGAAAGGCGGCGAGGAGAAATCCAAACAGATTTGGTCAGATTACAGAGTCGTTAGAAAGTCACACGAAACTCCAAGTATCGTCAATGTTGTCTTCCAGGCCATACTACCGGTGGACAATCCAAAAGCCGCTCAACCTGGCTCTCATGTCCGGTTGAAACTTGGTGGACCTTTAGTTCGCGCATATTCAGTCGTTTCCGGAAACGAAAACCGCTTTGAGTTAGGCGTTGAATTAAGTGCAACCAGTCGTGGCGGTTCGGAGTACATTCATCATGCTCTCAAGGGTGGTGATACTTTATCTGTCAGCGAGATGACAACGACCTTCCCACTACATGATTCTGCGGATCGTCACATCTTCATTGCCGGTGGCATAGGATTGACGGCTTTCATCTCTGCCGCCAAAGAGTGTGAAGAAAGGGCCTGGCCATACCATCTCCATTATCTCGTTCGGAACAGTGCGGATGTTGCATTCAGTCGGCTTCTGAACCAGTTTGGTGACAAAGTTACTATATATGATAAGTCTGTTGGCAAGAGATGTGACTTGTTTGAGCTTCTTCGGAAGGCAGGCAGTCTCTCACACATTTATTGCTGCGGATCGAAACGACTCATGGACAGTGTCAAACAGACGGCAAAGAAATGTGGTTTGAACGATGAACACATCCACTTTGAAGCTTTCGAAACCAACAACTCTGGCGATCCATTTACAGCGATCCTACGAAAATCGAATAAAGCCGTCAAGGTCGAACGTCGACAGACCCTATTGGGTGTCCTCCGTCATGTCGGCCTGGATATTTCATCATCCTGTGAAGTTGGCAATTGCGGAACATGCCGGATTAATGTACTCGACGGCCGTATTGATCATCGTGGAACCGGCTTATTGGAATGGGAGAAAGGCAAATTTATGCTGAGCTGTGTCTCAAGAGGTATCGGTGACGTTTTCCTAGATCTATAGAATGCAAATCTGCTCAGCATAGTACTTGTGAAGGACAACGTAGCAGCCCTTCATTGGATATACCCGATACCGAAGAAGCTCAAAGATGCTATAGTATCACGCCAAACAACACCACAAGGAACCCTCCTAACAGCACCGAGCCAACCACCGCGCCAACAAGCCGACCATCACTCGTCGTGACCTCTTGCGGATTCCCTGTCGCGCTTGGAGAGGCACTCGCTGATGTCGTCGCATTTGCCTTGACCTGCGCAGCCGATGTGCTCGAGCCGGTGGTACATACACCCACTGTTTTCGTCTCGGTAAGGACCGCCGCCGTCGCTGTCGCCGTAACATTGATAACACTTCCGAGCCCATCAAGCGTAAACCTCTCAACTGCGTCGTTGCTGCAACAACTCGCGTCCTCCGTAGTCGTACAGCACCACGTTCCATCCTGACACGGCACGACGCGCAGATAGCCGAGCGAGCCGCTGCTCACGCCGCTGCAGAACGTCTGGCAGCTGGTGTCCGTCATGGTCGGGTCAGTGCAGCCGTCCGCGTTCAGCATGCCGACTACGCCACCGCACGGGTACAGGCACAGCCCGGACGACAGGCAGATGTCGCCATTTTCCCAGTCGCAGCATTGTGTGTGCGAACCGTCTTGGCCGGTTGCGCTGGTGCTACAAGGCGCGTAGGCCGGCGGAGCGAGGGAGCCATTGCGGAGGTAGCATTGTGCGAGCGCGTTGGTGAGGGATATGAGCGTGGTAAGGACTACGGCGGCATGTAGGAATGCCATTTCTGATTTGAGCGTATTTGGGACTGTGGAGAACTGTGTTCGAGCCGTGCCAATGCGGAAAGGTCGCGGATTGCGCAGAAAGGAGATACTCAGGGTGATGCTTTCATATCGCAAGAGGATCTTAGAAGTCAGGACATTTGCGGTGGAGAAGTTTGGTTCCGCCTAGCTCTTGAAATTTCCCCTTCTTGCATACACAAGGTACCTGCGTTACTGCATTTAAGCATAATCATACGACCTGACTCCAAGTCCATTGCTGCCTTCAAGGTTGTTGTGCAAGGTAGGATCACCGTAATGATCTACACCAGGGTTTATTCGCAGAGAGGAACGAATCCCGTCAGCAAGCTACCTTAATTAATTACCGAAGACTACCGTACGGCTAATTACATTAGCTGAGGGAACTTTCAGACAAACTTCAGCATAAACAACATTGCTACTCGGTCTCCGCTATTATCATTGCACATAACTCCTGCATTTAACGGCCGGATGACCAACGTTATACAAATATCGCGTTGTTTGCCTCGTCCGAATCATCAACATCGCGCCAATGCGAGCACTGTGATCCCACCAAACCGTCCCGAAGATGTTCGTCGAGAGGGTGTTTCAACATAGACAATATTGTTGTTGATGTGTTGCAAGCAGAAAGAAATAACGTTTGTTTCCATTCGAAGAAGATGGCAGGCCAATTACCGACTAATTATTCATTCTGCTTGCTTATAAGATTTCACCATTAAGGCGATGCTGTCATCAAAGCTTGTCCATCCCTTTCTCGCCACTCTCTTCAAAAGCTCCTCAGCCCTCTCATTCGGCACTTTTACGAGATGCTTCGGCGGATCTTTCACGTCGTCTGGCAACTTCCGATGCGGATCCGCTTTTCTGAACGCCGCGAGCTCGGTGTTATAATCGAACACTCCAGCAAATGCAAAGATCCGTTCGTTCTGGACGTCATTTAGCAGCAAAGCGGCCAAGTGCAGTCGCGCGTCATCTTGGACGTCGATGTAGTACTGCGGCATTATGACTGCAATGTGTACTTCCAAGTTACCGTCCCACATTAGTTTGAAGGCCCCGGCAGTGCTGCGAAACCCTTGGAGCTTCGGATCCAGCACCGTGCCAATATTCGCATTGGGCAATACGGCATTGACTACAAGATCAGGCCGTTCCGTCTTGCCTTGCTCGCGGCACCACTTCCATAACGCTTGCTCGGCCTGAGTTTTGCTGGCGGCGTAAACTTGAAAAGCTCTCGATGGCTCGTACGGCGGTGGAGCCCAGGCGTCTTTTACCGCTTCTTCATTCCAATCTTCGGCAGTAACTCTGCCTGGCTTGTCTGGAACAGGCGTATAGACCGCAGCTGACGAGGATGTGAAAACAAAGCGCTTGGCATCTGGAGATGCAGCTGTGGACTTCAAGAGATTCGTGATGGCGCTTATGGCGACCGGAATGACTTTCTCGGGATCGGGATTGAAATCTAAAGGACTTGCTGTGTGAATCACACCAGCGACACCTACATCATCACCAATTAGGGATTATTCGATCGAACTTGGGAACACGCATCTCGTGCTGGTGTTCTGTCACAGAAAGTACTCACCTTTGATAGCTTGGTCGAATGCGCCATCGGACGAGAAGTCTTGGACCTCTACTAGAGCAAAATTATCCTCACCGTACGGCGCAAAAACGTCGTACATCCACCTTGCCTTTTCGAGGTTACGAACGGTCCCTCGTACTTTGTAACCTGCGGCAAGCAATTGGTCTGCTGTATGGCTTGCAATAAAGCCATTAACTCCAGTAATAAGGACCCATGAGCCTTAAGGAAGAGCGGGATCTTGAATCTTTACCGGATCATCGACTGCCGCCATAATTAAATCCGAATTTGCAGCGAAGAGATTAGTCTAGTTGAATTTGAGCCAGGCCTTGAATGTTCGCAGGAATAACAGTTTGTAGGGTGTGATGATAGTTACCGTAAAGGCAAATAATGCCTCACGAACAACATAAGCAGGCAAAGAAATTGGCATTGTGCTACGGTACGCCCCATATAGCGTGCGTGCACTCTTTGGGACAGCTCGTATTCATTTATAAACGACACCAGCGCACTCTGCTCCATAAACGCCAATCCCCACGTAACCGAATCCCGACTCCAAAATGCTCAGCCACAGAGACACGTTCGGTGATTTCCACTCTATAGGCTTAGTCGTTGAAGCGGTACCAATGTGAGAGAACCATGTGCAATTTCCTGAAACCTTTGGAGATGAATTGCGTAAACATGGTTGCTGCCTTCTGCAACGCAACTTTCGGACAACCTCGGACGGTTGCGGATCAATTGTAACTCGTCAAACGTCCTAAATACTGGTGATTCCCTATAGAGTCGTATCGTAGCATCGACAGACAGTTCTCTCAAATTTCAGAATTCTCAGAATTGTATTCGTAGTGTTCACTGACCGGCAATAACAATGGGTTCTTTATTCAGCAAAAGCGTTGCCTTTACTCCTGACAGAGATATTCCAGATCTCAAAGGAAAAGTCATCCTTGTCACCGGTGGTAAGTTGTACAATTACGATGAAACGCTGACAGAAAATTGATCATTGTGCCTTTAGGTAACAGCGGCCTAGGCTTAGAAACTATTAAGCAATTATCCAAACATAATCCGAAGACAATCGTTCTCAGTGCGAGGAGTAAGAGCAAGGCAGAGCAAGCTCTCAAAGAAATCAAACAGGTCACGGCCGATGCCCACGTCGAATTGCTAGATCTCGACCTGGCATCATTTTCCTCAATATCTGCAGCTGTCGAGGAATTTAATTCCAAGTATGACCGTTTGGATATTCTTTACAACAATGCTGGAGTCGTACGTACCCTGTAGATAGGACTATACATGGCTGGTATTCTTACTGCTCTCTCTCCTCAGATGGCCGTTCCACCCACGAAAACAAAGGAAGGTTACGAGCCCCAATTTGGTATAAATCATATGGGCCACTTCCTCCTCACAAAACTCCTGTTCCCTACGCTCATCAAGACCGCTGCACTCCCAAACTCCGATGTCCGTATCATCAACCTCAGCAGTTCTGGACATATTCTGGCTCCTCGTGGTGGAATTGACTTCGACCATCCAGATCTTCCTAACTCTGGAATATGGACTCGTTATGGCCAATCCAAGCTTGCCAACATCAAATTTACACAAGCTTTAAGCGACAAATATCCTAATATCACGTCCGTCGCCATACATCCTGGAGGTGTAGGTACTAACCTTATGAACACCTGGTTCCAAAGCCATAAACGGCTTGAGTGGTTTGTGATGTCAGTTGCAAAGACCGTAGAGGACGGCGCGAAGAATCAGCTTTGGGCCGCTGTTGCTCCGAAAGGTGAAGGGTTCGGGAAAGTTGAGAGTGGGAGCTACTACACTCCAGTCGGGATCAAGAATAAAGGGAATAGGTATGTGACTGATGCGCAGATGAAGGAGAAGCTGTGGAATTGGAGTGAAGAAGAGCTGAAGAAATATCGTTATTAGAATTGGACTTTGAGGCGTTTTCTTACTCCATATGATCGGTCTCTTCGTCAATATCAGCATATGATTACGGACGAAACCATTGAAATCCTCTATTTGTCAAAAGACCAGCAAGTCCGATGTGTCAATGCACCGCTCAGAGCCAATTGCCAAGAGTTTCCATGTGCTTCTCTCGACACGCTCCTGCAATCCTCGAGTGAAGGCATGAGTAACGTACTTGACCTACTGAAAAGTGCATGCTAGGTGATCCAGTCAGCACAGGATACTAGGCCGTGTTATTCTTTGTATCCCACGAATCTACCTGTTTTTGATGCGCAAGCGCAAGTCCTCTGTGTGCGAAAACCAGAAGCTCTTAATATTTAGCGCTCCGCCCTGTTTTTCTGTCTCGATATCGACATTCCGCGCAAATTGTGCCACGAACCTGTAAATTTCGACCTATATCCAAGGAAATTGAGCATCAAGCAAGATTTTTAGCTTCGTAGTGCAACCTAGGAAGCCAAATCAGACCTTATACATCATTTACCAATGCTATATTTTTTTCCTGTGTAGCTCCTTAGTCCATTGCCACCGAACGTCATATCTCTGCTTTCCAAATATCTGGTCTTCTCACTATTTTCAAGCCAACGAAGTGGTTTGAAGTCATTCCTGTCTTGGCCATATACAACTAGATCTCTATTTTGAGCCATTGGGCTTATGCTGGCGGTGTAATTCTCCGGAACGAAGTGGTTGTCAATTGAGAACCCAGGCGATCTCCGAGGCAGCTGATAAGGAATGGAAGGATAAAGCCTTAGAGATTCTGAGATAATTGCACGCAAGTACGGCAACTGCTGAGCCTGAACATACGTGATTGGTGAAGTGAGATCATTTGTGTCGTAAAAATCATCAACTTCGGCTTGTAAGCGGGCATAAGCATCAGGGTTTTCGGCCAGGAAGTGCATTGCAGCTGTTCATCGCCATAGCTGTCGTATCAGCTCCCGCACCACTACTTAGAGGTCTTCTAAGTACTCTATATATCGTCAGGCATTCTACTCCACAAAGAAAATAAAGCGCGTGTCCAGAGTCAGCAACCGGGCAGCCGGCCACGCTAATCACTCCACCGCTCTGGTGGAAATCGCTACGATACTCCACGATGCTCTCATGTTTCGGAGCCTCGGACGACCAGCGTTCTCAATCACTTTTTGCAATTGCTTAGCCGGAGGGGCAACTGTGGCGCGGTCGTTACCAAATTCATTTGCCGTACAGACATCACCAGGCTAGATTTATCAGCTCTTTATCCTCGCTGCTCCGCTCGACTCGAGGATGATGAGGAACTGCTGCGCCTCGGTCAATTCCATACCGAGATTGGTTCTACGGAGCGCACACGGGATACGCACAAATCCAGGAATCTGAACACCAGCTGTTCCCGTGCGGGATCGATACTGTACACAGTACATAGTGGAGATAATTCCCGGGGAGGAATCTATTGAGAAAGGCTGGTTTAACTGGTTCGGGAGATGCCCGGATAAGGTACCCATAGCTGCAGCAGTTTTCGGAGGCCGTTCAAACAGCAGTAGCAATTTTTCCCGATGATATCACTGTAGTTTCAAAATTCATGTCCCTACAATATAACACGCTGCCGAAGCGCGACAAAAATAGTGCCAACGCATTTTTGCCGCCCAGCGCCTTCCTGATGGACGTCCTCTTTTGCTGGAAGTTTCTTCCCCTCAGTCTCACGAGATGGATTGACGTGCAGGATAGCTGAGATCTGTCGTGCTTCTCCGGATTCGCAATGAAATGGTTCTGATAGTCGGAAGGTCGGCGGGCCAATGAGAGCGAGAGGGATTTACCAAAGAGGGTAACACCTGGAATCAGGGTTTACCTGCCATCACGTCGTTTGTCATAACTTCTGGCTGTATAATTATGCATATGAATAGTTTGGTAAAGTGCCCAGAGAGATGCAATAAACATATTACAATGATTTTCATCGAAAAACGAGCAACTTGATACATGAGAGTTCGGGTATACGGCACCGGACCCGTGTGAGGTCAGCATTCATGGAGCCAGCAAGACAGTCATCAATGCCTCGCAGATTTCGCCCTAAAAGAGTATGACTCTCTTACTAGTGCAAGCACGAAGAACTGGGGTGCAAATTGTGTTTTGCAACTACCTTAAGCTGAGCTACAGATTCTATCAATCGGCATGGTCATGCGTTGGGGAGTTGACCGCTAATGTTGGATAGTAAATGACGCTACAACGGAAAGTCGCTCTGTTTCTCATGACGCGGCATTGATTGCGACGATCTTCGACTGGTATGACTTTACGGGTTTAATACTACCTGTCAACAAAGCTTCCCGAGTTTGAAGAGCCCAGTGCTGACAGCAAGGAACGTTTCCGAATGATCTGCCTCGTAACGCTGCGGGAGTATTAACCACTAAGGAAACGCTTTTACCATTCCGGTCGGAATACAAGCTCTCACCTCATAACTTTTGTGAGACAATGATGGTTCGGCAACTTCGGCTGACATGTAGAGCAAGCTAACTGCCGTCGACTCCGGTAAGCAACAAGATTCGAGTATTTCTGACTAGGCGCTCTTTACTTTCGATTCCATTAAGAAGGCTCCTACCATTGTAAAACTTGTGATTCCATTTAAGACGATTTCTCACTTTACAATTGAGTCCTCTGCTTCCATCCGCTTAATCGTTCTCTAAGTTTACATCCAGATGGGATCCACAAATTGGAACAGCATTGACGTGCTGAGTATCATGCTGAATGGGATTTGGCAAAATTTGATCATGACCATTTTCGGTATTTGCGTGTTGGTAAGTTCTAATGATCGAGGTAAGGACGTATTCGTCTGCTGACCAAAAGATTGGCTTAGGCTCTCGGTTTCTCGATTGCGAAAGCCTTGTGGAACATATACCTTCACCCTCTTGCAAAGTACCCAGGTTCAAGACTAGCAGCGGCATCTCGAGTTTGGTATTGCTATCACTGCTTGAGAGGCCAGTTGCCATTCGTTCTGACTGAGCAGCACGAGAAGTACGGAAAAGTTGTTCGTATCGCTCCGGATGAGCTTTCTTACACTTCTCCTGAAGGATGGAATCAGATTTATGGCCACAGGCCTGGAAAGTCTGAAATCATGAAGGACCCAAAGTTCTACACGAGCCTTAGCTCAGGACTAGGGAGTATCATTAACGCTGATCGGGTAAGACATGGTACGATGCGAAAGCAGATGTCCCATGGCTTTTCTGAAAGAGCATTGAGGGATCAAGAGAGTGTCCTTCGCTCTTATGCAGATCTCCTCATAAATCGCATAAAAACGCTGTCCAAGGCCGGATCCTCTCCAGTCGACATGGTTATATGGTTCAACGTAAGCTTCGTACCTTCAAATCAAGACACAAGTTAACCATTTCCAGTACTTCACCTTTGATGTAATGGGCGACCTTGTGTTTGGAGAGTCATTTGGATGTCTCGAAAAGTCTGACTATCATCCATGGGTAAAGCTTATCTTCGATTCCGTTAAATCCAGCTCGTATATACGATGTTCGAAGTACTGGTCGTGGCTCACGCCTATCATACAATACTTTGTCTTGCCAGAGAAACTGAAACAACGTCGAATGGAACTGCAGAAATGGGCAAAAGGGAGGGCAGAATACCGCAAATCCCTGAAGACTGACAGACTCGACCTGATCTCCGGTTTCTTAAAGCCAGACAGCGGTATCACCCACCAGGAGTACCTAGCCACAGTGCAAACGGTAATTATTGCCGGCAGCGAAACGACAGCAACATTGCTCTCTGGAGTAACGTACTTCTTGTTGAAGAATCCTGAAAAGTTGAAGAAGTTAGCGGAAGAGATTCGAACTTCGTTCACCTCGGCGGATGAAATCAACTTTGTCAGTGTCAACAAGTTATCCTACCTTCTCGCTTGTCTGAATGAAGCTCTGAGACTATATCCGCCAGTCCCGGATGCATTTCCTCGAAATACTGGAGAGAATTGGGAAAGTATTTGTGGTATGGATGTGCCACCAAATGTAAATCAAAAGACAAATCGGGCTCCAGTTAATCCAAACTAACACGGAAGATATAGACTGTCATCAGAATGACTCACTATGCCACTTATCATTCTCCAGGTAACTTTACCAAGCCGGACGATTTCATTCCGGAGCGCTGGCTTGACGGGGAGGGTAGTTTGGAATTCAGCCAGGACAAACGTTCCGCACTTCAACCGTTCCAGGTTGGCCCAAGGAACTGTATTGGGAGAAAGTAAGTTTCTTGGATTTCTCTTGCGAATGCTTGTCGGTAATCGCGCTGACTGATTCACAACTTAGTCTTGCATACGTGGAGATGCGACTCTTGATGGCACTAGTTTTATGGAACTTTGATATGGAGTTGCTGCCAGAGTCGCAAGATTGGATTGACCACAAAGTGTACTTGTTGTGGGAGAAACCAAAGCTGATGGTAAACTTGAAGCCTAGAGCCGTGGCATGAAAATTCGAATAGAGGTTGGTGTATTTAGCAACCTAGGTCAATCGAAAACATTACATATAGTAATAGGATAGCCTCGCACTGATTTGGTAGCGAATTTGTCATTCGACTTAAAATTTCCCTCGTTGTTTGCTCTTAATCCCGATAACTTCGGTCCTCCTTCATCAAGTGATATGTAGCCACAAGCTGTCCGGCCCAGGTTACTCAAGTTCTGCTCAGCCCTGATCACGTCCTACGCAGCTTGCCCAGGATATCGTAGCAGAATCAAAAGGTGGTTGGATTGCGAACCTGCAACAGCAAGCCTAACATGATTGACTTCGAAAGATGCCAAAAATCTTTGAATTCTTCACCTTCCGAGTGCTCGAAGACCGACTCTCATGCCGTAACATCTCATAGTGCTTGTTCAGTAGGGCTTTCAGTTCTGAATTATGCGGAGCCAGAGCAAGGATGGTCTGGCTAGGATCCTGCGGAGCTAACTTAAATTCAGCCAGAAGGTCGGCTCCATGATCGAGCAAAAAGTTGATGAGTTCTAAGTTGGGTTGGCTATGGACGAATGAACTCTCTTTTTCCTCTACAAAAGGTGAAGATTTGTAGTATACCACGGCAATGTGGAGAAGGTCGGTAGCGAGTTTCTTGAGAGGCGATTCTCCTCTGATTGGCGCGACTTCCAAAGTTTTCAGTTTTCGTCTAACGTATTGGACTAGTTGCGCCTCAACTGCAATGTGAAGAAACGTGGTACATCTGTAAAAGGGCCTATGAAGTTGAGCCCAATGATGTCTACCAGCGACAGCGAGTATGTTGCCTCCGTCAGCCAGTCTGATGGTGGAAAGTTCAGTAGCAGCCTTGTCTATTTCATCAAGCAGAGTCTCCTGGCATCCAGAGCAGTCCGGGTCGGCCCTGAAAGCGTATTCCATGGCAGTAATAGCCTCATGAGTTAGATTTTCATCGCGCAATTCATCGGGGTCAGTCATTTTCAGCTTCATGATGTAGGCTTGACAAAGGCGGAAGTTCGCATTAAAAGTTTCATTCGTAGCTTGTTGAAGCTCGATACAAATGTCGTCGCGCTCGATAAAGTCGCGCACAGTTCTGTGGAGGTATTCAACCACGGTATCTGGCGTTACTCGATTTCGATAGCCGCTTGGCTCCAAAAGGCCCTTGGTGCAGGCATTCAGGCGTCGTCTGAAGAGTTCGGCTCTCGCCTCGAATTTTCGCGCAATCGGCGATGGTCGTAGCATCTTGAAGGCTTCCGGATCATCCTCATCTGCCAAGGCGAAAGTGATTAAAGTTGAAGTACAGATAAATGCTCTCTTGATCTGGAACAGTTGCGAGGCTCGTTCATAATGTGGTCGGTCCAGTGATTTTAACATTTTCCAGAAAAGTTGTTCGAGATCCGTGGGGAGCGAATCAAGTCGACATTGCAAGTCAGTCAAGCGTTCGCCCTCAGAAAGGCCTTCAAGAAGTGACTGAGTAACAAGGAAGGTCCACAAAAACACACCAGAAGCTTTCTCAGATACGCTGTCGATTAGATCATTTGCACCACATGGATCGAAGTCCTTCAGTACCTCGAAACCTGGATTCGCGGATAACTTTGATTCCACATAGTATTCCATGTCTCCTTGAGTTAGATGTTCAAGCTTGAGGCTCGGGCTAGTTTTAAAGGCATCTTCGAAGACTACCCAAGGCCTGCTTGAGACGCAAATCTTGACTCCACGTCCGAGGAAACTCTGAATAAGATCGAGTAAATCGCCATGCTTGTCGTAATATTCATCCAAGCCATCAATAAAAATCACCAGCTGTTTTTGGCGCGTTATGTCTCTTACAAAGGTTTTGAATGCAGATGCAAGTTCGCTCCAAAGTAAAGGTTCTCTCCACGCAACGTGCCTTCCAAAATAGGCATATATCTCGAAACGGGGAGGAAATAACAGCCGACCAAGGCCCGGATGATCGCGAATAACCTGATAGAGAAAGGTTCGGATAAGTCCTTCCTGTGACATTTGTATTGGAGTCCCAGAGTTCCAAAAGTAAAACGACAGCAGATAGGGTTTAGGTGCGGGATTACGCAACGCAAGTAGCTCTCTTGTTCGATGATCATGGCAAATGAATTTCATGAGCGTGGATTTTCCTGAGCCGGCTTTTCCGGTGATCCAGTAGAGAGGCTCATCATTCTGGAGCCACGCGGAGAAGCTGGACCATTTTTGTTCATCAGGAGATGGCTTAAAGATCCACTCATAGGTCTGCTGGTAAACCGGAGAAATGCTGTCTTCGCGTCGTTCGATCTCGTGGAACTTCAAGGCAAACTTTAATTGGCTCTGAAAATCATTTACGTCCACTTGATTGAAGTCTTTCGCCCCTGAAGGCCGTACTGAATCGGTATACCATGGGGCACCATTAGATTCGGTATAGCTTCGATTGATTGCGTGTACCACATCTGCTGTCCACGCGTTCCGATCGACTTGTGCTAGAATGTCCTGCATGAGATCTTGAATGTCCTGGACTGAAGCATAGATTTTGTCGTGCTGAACGTGACGACTAGCTATCTCTTCCCTATCTTTCTTAAGTATGCATTTAAACGGGGAAGAGCTAAAGAGACGTGTACCTCAATGATACGATGATTTGCATGGATATTTGCCTCCTGAACATGTCTAGCCGCCTCTCCAGAACTTCAATTTCATCGTGGCTCCAGACAGATTTAAGCGCAACGATGAAGCTCTTCCACAAGGTAGCTTTGCCTTCGACACTAATTTTGTTCAAGGCAGATAGCAGTTGTTCGGCCACTTTGCTGCAGTCCAAGCAGAGTTGCTGAAGGTCTTTTCCCCCTTCGGGATCCGATGATGAGAGCAATAAGCTATCATTGAGCTCTTTGAAATGGCGAATAATCGACTTTAGGTCTCGCGTAGCACTTTGAGCACCCTCCGCTGACCTATATATCTCCATCGTTCCTGAAAGAAGATTGGTCGCGAAGTCGATGAACTGCACGGCCGACGCCGCGACGCTTAGGGCAGACAGAGGATCCATGGCGGTATAATCAAATTATAACCTTCGGGAAGAAAGCCTGGATAGCGAAGAGAACTAAATAGTTTCGAGTTTGTTGCTGGGCTCAAGATACAGCCTCATCCAAAGTGCCAATCTACGCCACAAGGCGCAGCTAATGCGGCGCCGTGGGCACAAGAAGATGCTTGTTTTAGCTGCGCCTTTGAGGTCAACATGCGCGAAACCAGGTCAAAGTAGTTAATCGATGTTCGAATTCAGACGAGAGCCTGTATTCTGCCATTCAAAATGGACTTACGCTATCCGCAGAAGACTAAATAGGAGTAATTGACGATAAAAACGACATGTTTCGAAGGAAGGCGTCCCGAAACGGCAGGGAGCCTCCTGCTTGTTACAGTTGGCTGCGAAGCCGGCCGCGTCATCTCCTTTTCTTCGTCCTCCCTTCGCATTTGGCTCCTTTTCTCTACATTCGACACATTCACTCTCACGATCTATATCTTTACCCTCTTTCTTGGCAATTTGATTGCTTCCATCTTCCTTGACAACGTTGCTTCACAATCGTTCTTGGAACTTCTGTCAAACTCATCTCTCCTTGCGCCCCTTAATTTGCGTAATCTTTCGCACACTCGCTTTCCAGTCCAGCCGGCTGGACTTCGTTAACTAATAGTTGCGGCGACTTTGGAGAAAACATGAAGGTTCCAACGCTTCTAGCAGTCACTGCCGCTTTGGCACGTTCAGCATTAGCTGCTGACCTACCTTCGATTGTAATCAAGGTGAGGCGGCGGGAACGACAAGAATCGAAGTTGAAACATTTCGCTGATAGAATCTAGGGAGCCAAATTCTTCTACGAAAACAATGGCACAGAATTGTGAGTATATGAACCGTCGGTTCTCGTTGACAGGCCGACAGCTAACCTGGCAAACAATAGTTTCATTCGCGGTGTAGCCTACCAAGGTATGTCGAGCTCGGGAAGTTTGTTACAGTTGATGGCTGATCTAGTGATATAGAACCGTACAGTGGCACCGGCACCACCACATCTGCAGGCACTGTTGACTACATTGACCCCCTCGCGGACGAGACCGCATGCTCACGCGACTTGCCTTACCTTCTCGAGCTCAACACCAATGTGCTTCGAGTCTACGACGTTGATCCGAATGCAGATCACTCTGGCTGCATGAACTTATTTGCCAACGCCGGCATCTACATTCTTGCCGACCTTTCCTCTCCAGATGTCTCAATCAATCGGGACAGCCCAACATGGGATACCAGTCTGTACTCGTATTACACGAGCGTGATTGATTCCCTGGCAAACTACACAAACACACTTGGTTTCTTTTCGGGTAACGAGGTTGCCAACTCTGCGAATACCACGGGTTCTTCGGCATTCGTCAAGGCTGCAACACGCGACATGAAGGCCTATATCCAGCAAAAGGGCTACCGCACCATTCCAGTCGGATACTCCGCAGCAGATGTTGTTCCAATACGTCAACAATTGGCCGACTACCTCAACTGTGGAGATCAAGCCGATGCCATTGACTTCTTTGGCGACAATGTGTATGAGTGGTGTGGCGATTCCAGCTACACTACATCCGGATACAACAACATCACCGAAGAATTCACTGACTACTCGGTTCCGTATTTCTTCGCTGAATATGGATGCAATACCGTCCAGCCTCGTACCTTCAGCAATATCCCAGTCATGTACGGCTCTCAGATGAATGGTTTCCTGACTGGTGGTATTGTTTTCGAGTACTTCCAAGAAACGAATGACTTTGGTATGATATTGTACAACTACTCGTGTTTCTCATGCAGCGCTAAGACAATTACTAGGTTTGGTTACCCTAAGTGGTGACTCTATCAGCACTTTGACCGACTTTGCTGCTTTCTCGACAGAGATTGTCAGCGCGAATCCTACGGGAGTCAACAGCGCCAGCTACAGTGCAACCAACAGTCCCGCGGCATGTCCAACCGTAGATTCGAACTGGCTTGCTGCGTCACCCTTGCCACCCACCCCGAATTCCGAACTCTGCGCATGCGTGATTCCCACTCTGACTTGCGTAGTGTCGAGTTCCACTTCGAACGAGTCCTACGGCGAATTATTCAGCACTGTCTGCGGTTATGGTGCTTGTGCCGGTATTGAGGCCAACTACAGTACCGGTGTCTACGGCGCCTACAGCATGTGCAGTGCCGAACAGCAACTGTCGTTCGCCTTCAACGCATATTATGAGGCCCAGAACGCAGCCGGAAACGGTGGTTCCGCTTGCAACTTCGGTGGTGCAGGGACAACCCAGGCTGCAGTCAGTGCCACCGGTACCTGTGCTTCTTTGCTTAAGGTCGTTGGAACTGCCGGTACCGGCTCCCTCACTGCATCAGCATCCACGGCCACAAGCAGCAGTGGTAAGAAGAGCGCTGCGGATCCTCGATTCGTCGCTCCTAACTTGATTACCGTTGGTTTTGGTTATGGAGCGCTCTTCATTTTGACTGGCTTCTTGGCTGGTACTGGAATAGTTCTGCTATAGGAATATTTCTCTGGAATCGTCCTATTTGTGCATAATCTTTCCATAGAAGGGGAAGATCGGTGATGGTGACTTCTCAATCTATGTCGATTGGCTTGAAGGTAGAAGCAGGAAAATGGCCAAAGTTGTCACAGCATACATGCATCTGCTGTTTGTTAGATTGATTTATTCGCACATTCCTAACGCATCAATAATTGCAACCTTAACCTCTTTGTTTCCTTCATGGATGGTGAAGCCGAACTGGTAGTTCTTGTGTCGTTCAGTGCGCAAGGCGGATAACATTGTTCCCTCGCCACCGCCATAAGCCTAGCGCTGACGGACGATGTGCTTCACCTTATGAATTTCATCGCCATGTAATGCATTCTCATCCAGCTCCATGGGCACAGCATGTGGGTAACCAATATGCTTACGAGAAAGGCAAAGGGAGAGAGTGAAGCTTGGGAACTGAGGGGGAAGAGGTACAATCCAAACACTGAGCGAGAGAAAGTTGATCTATTTATCCTTAAAAAGAGCGTTTCTTAGGTATATTGAAACAATCGCTGAATGGATGGATAACTATGCCGAATGAAAATCCCAAAATTGGATGTTTACTCTACACCGCATTCCATAGACGGAGTGGATGGGTTGGGCAACACGAGATAGGACAACAGAAAGTCGCTGAATATTTCTAATCTTTAACTTTTCGAACTATCCCATTCTGAAATGTTGAAATTCAAAAGTCTTACGTCTGTCTTCAAGCCTGTCTTTGGCTTCCCAAGCTAATATGCCAAACAAGCAACCAGAAATTACAGCTGTAGAGCATCAATCCAGATAGTCCATACTGGGATCGGTATTCAAGCAGAGCACAAGAAAGCCACAAGTTCCCTAGCAACTGCCACCAGGACAACTGAACGTCGAATTCGTACAACTCCCAACATTAGTATCGCAGACGACAATCGTCCCAGCCGGCACGGCAACAGTCCCATCGTAATCGACCGTCACCGCCGGCCCCGCCTGCGAGCCTTGCACACCAACGGTCGCGGTCCCGCCATCATCCCAAACCTGGTAGTAGCTAAATGTCACGACGCCGGGCGCGCCAGCAGAGTCATAGG
>Ga0335072_10000157_pt1 | contig 144530 bp, 123 predicted proteins | sample Lox_Sample_21_FD_206725 | JGI IMG/M metagenome (GOLD analysis project Ga0335072, IMG submission 206725) | Soil microbial communities from Loxahatchee National Wildlife Refuge, Florida, United States - Lox_Sample_2.1 | ecosystem: Environmental > Terrestrial > Soil > Wetlands | place: USA...
TGAGAGCGGCAGTTGTCTCCCCTCTGAACTGGCGTCGCCTGTCGGTCGCGGTAGTCCTGCTAGGATTGACGGTGAGCAACCTCCAAATCTTCTATCTGGGATCCGGGATGTTCTTGGTATTCGCCCTCTACTTCGCGACCACCGCCAGCCTCGAACATGGCCAGAGCGTCACGAAAACGATAGGGATCACCCTCGCTCGCTGCCTTCTCATCCCAGTCGTTGCACTGCCCTTCCTTCTCCCGCTCCTCACCGGGAGTACCGATGTTACTCCCGGGTCCCTCCTCGCCCAGCCGCTCTCTTCGTTCCGATCGACAAGTTCACCGATGTACTCCCTGCTCACCCTTCAGCCCAATCCCCCGGGGCTGGCGTGGGAAATCGTTCGCCAGACCTTCGGTCCGCTCGGGTTCGAGCTCTGGACCGCGGTCGTCGTACTGTTCGTCATTTCGGCCTTTGCGGCATCCCTCGTTTTGAGGGATTTTCGGATTCTGTTACTCGATGTCGTCGTGCTCTTTGCGGCGGCTCTGGGCGCGGGTCCCGCCGGACCGTTCTCTGCCGCCGCCATCGCGTTGTACACCCACGTCCCGGGTTACCAGGTGCTCAATGCGTCATATCTCTGGGTTTGGGACGTCATCGCCCCATCCTATGGTCTCATCACCGTACTGATCGCCGATGGTCTCCTTGCCCATCGATACCCATCCGCGATCCATCGGGTCGTGGCCCCAGTCACCAGTCGACTTCCCCGGTGGCACCGACCCAAGATTTCCTGGTCGACTGCCCTCTTGGCGATTTTTGTTACAGGCGTAACTCTGTTGGCCGCGGTGCCCATATCGTCTCAAGGGTATTACCGGGCCTCGGGGGGCATTCACGAGTACAATCTACCACCCGAGTACGCGAACCTCCCGGCCGAGCTTAGCCGACTGGTCGGATCCAACTACACCGGCGTTGCGTTCTTGAATCCAGATCTAAATCTTTTCCTCCCGAACGTCTCGGGGTACTTCTCGAACCCGCTGTTCCTATACCCATCCGTCCGGACGGCAGGTTTGCCCTTTTACGGAGCACCGTCGCTCCAGTCCAACTACTACTTCCTTTGGGCGTACCACCTGTTCTACACGAACGAGACGCGGAGCTTCCCGGCGCTCATGTCCCTAATGGGAATCCAGTTCCTCGTGGACCTCTACAACTCCAACTCAGCCTCGTTCTACCCGTACTTCATGCCGTGGTCGGCAGGAGTGAACGCCAGTCATCTTCTCCAATACCAAGAGGGTGTCGTGAAGATCTATTCGGGTAGCGCCTACGCCATTTACCGGATCGAGGGCCCCGTTCAGGCCGCAACCTCGTACGCCTCCCTCGACCTTGTTCTCGGAGATTACAATGCACTACCGACGATGGCTGCGCTAGGACTCAACCTCTCGGCAGCCCCGATCCTGTTCCAGAGCGACATCACGGCGTCCGACTGCACGTCGACTCTTGCGAATACATCACTAATCTTTCTGGAAGGGGCGTCGTCCTTCCTGGGGTTGAGCCTCCCGTGCAGCGGAATGGAGTCGTGGAACCCAGTGAGTTACGTCTCCAATACAATCGGTCCAGATCAGGGCTGGTCCAACAGTCTCCGTACGCTCGGTAGCCCCATCGTCGACGCGCAACCTGCCCCGGTCGCGCTCGCCGACGGGACCCAGACGCTGCAGATTCCGATTTCCGTCGACTGCGGGGCGAACTGCGTCGCTTGGGCATCCGTTCTTTTCGAGCCCGATGCGGGGGCGATTTCGTTTCAGGACGGTCGTAGCGCCGTCTCCGTGAACACCACCGCTCCCCTTGACGGGGCCACCGGCGAGTTTGGCTGGGTTCCTCTTCCGGACCTAGTCCCGAATGGTAACTCGCTATTGCGAGTCGTGAGCTCGGGGCGCGAGAATGCCATCGGGAGAATCTACATTGGGACCCCGTCGCAACTCGCGGTCTGGGAGAGTGTACAGAACGCAACGGTCTCGAAGCATGACATCACTGTCGTATCGGGCCTTGCCGGTGACCAGGTCGGACTGCCTTCCTCGGTTCCCACAGGAGAGAGCACTTTGTACCAATATGTCGAAGTACCCACGGGCAACGCCCCGGAAGGAAGCTTCCTCTACCTTCAGTCTCCGACGGGCGCCCCCGGACTACCCTTGCCCGTCGATCTGCCCAGTGTCGGTGTGGCAGAGTCGCTGGTGATCGGCGTCCGCAATTTAGGTACGGCGACGCTGGAGGTTCAGGACGGAGGCTGGAGCACCGTGGTTGGATTCGACACCGGCAACTACTCCGCGGCCCGGAAGGGTGTGACTTGGATCCGAGTCGATCTTCCGTCGGACGTAGGGACCTCCGCAGTCTCACTCCGAGTGCTGAACGGCACGATCTTCGTCGCGCTAGTAGCGGTCGAACCGACGGGTCTGATGGACGCGGCCGACCGGGGTGTCGCCTTCGGAGCCGTGACTTACGAGTCTCGTGCCCCGAATGTGCCGAACTTTACACTGTTCACAACGGCCGAGCCCAACGGAACGACACTCGCTGGGTCGTTGAGTTACAGCAACACCTCGTACTTCGACACCCTGGTCACGGTGGCCTACTCCGGCCGCATCCCCCCAGGGTCAGTCGTCGGGTTGCGAGGGCAGATCTCGCCTGGGCTGCTGTTGGATGTTAACGGCTTCCGCGTGGCCCCCGAGAGTGATGGTCGAGGAGTACTAGCCGACTCCGACATCTTGCCGGGAGGAAACGCCCCACCCGGTAGCCCGATCGTGTTTCGCATTCGGGCGTACGGCAGCTCATCGACGGAAGCCACCAACGCGACGTTCCTGCTTACGGTGTCATTTGTTCTGAACTCTAGTGCGGCCGTGGTGCATCTGACCCCGAGCGTGCTCCCGTGGAACGACACAGTGACTGCGATTACGGGCGGCATTGAGGTGCGGGAGAGTCACTCAGCACCGTTTGTGTTGGTCCGCGTGGGGTACTATCCTGGATTCGACTTCACCGGGTGCGGAGCCGGTGTTGAGCCGGCGCTCGGGGGTCTAGAGGTCCTCGCCCGGAATGTGTGCACCTCGGCACCCCTACGATACGTAGCCGGCGATACGCAGACGTTTGAGATCGGCATCGGTCTTGAGGTCGCAGGTCTGAGTGCGTACTCGCTCGCCGAGTACGGACTGGCTCGACGCAAACTCCGTCTCATGTCAAGCCGACAGACTCACGAACGGGTCGGATAGAACACCACGTTCGGATGTTCCCGGTCGTCCACCGAATGGAGTCGTAGGGTGCCCCGCTCGTACACCATCGGGACCGCTCCGAGCAGCCCTCCGATGAACGAGATGACCTCCTCCCGGCCATGCCCATATCGTCGAGCCCAGCGGTCCTCGATTTCGCAGATGACGGCGGGTCGGTCGCGGGCCAGCGTCCTCTTGGCCCCTTCGAAGACCTTCCACTCGGCGCCCTCGACGTCACACTTGATGAGGCTGACGCGGCCCAGGCCGAGTCGATCGACCTCATTATCGACGGTGGCCGCCCTAACGGGGATGCGTCCGGCTTCGGTCTCAGGTACTAGGTGTACTAACGCGTCCTGAGCGCCCCCGGCCGCGGGCGGCGCAGAGCTCACGAACTCCCGCGAGGATTTGCTGTCCGTCAACGCACACTCCTCCACTTGTAGCCAATCCAGCTTCAGCCGTCGTGCAAGGGTGCGGAGTCGGCGGGCGGACGGTGGGTAGGGCTCGAATGCGATGACGCGCCCCGAGCTTCCCACCAGTCGCGCCAGCTGGAGAGAGTAAAGCCCGACATTGGCGCCAATGTCGAGGACATTGCATCCGGATGAAACCAATCTTGGAACCAACCGGTGTTCCGGTTCCATTGCCGGGACCACTAGCCCCGAATACGCAAAGATCGACAGAATGGAACGGGCGTCGGCTCGGAGATTCGGCAGGTCTCGTACGGTGCCCATGGTCTAACGTGCCCCGCGCTTACGTCGGGAGCAGTGGCCACTACCCAAGCGCATCGAACTGAAACCTTAACGCTCGGGAGCGCGAAACCAGCTCATTCGGCGAGGATACCATGGTGCCCCTCCGATCTTCCGACCAGCGTGGCAGGTCGCGTCGCTCCCGGTCTGGTCGCACGGGTGGGATGCCGGCTCACAGTCAATCTGAGACTCACGATTATCGCGTTCAAGACAACAGGTGCCTCCGCGAGGACGAATTCGTAAAATACCCACCCCCCACCTATGTTCCGCGTTAGTCTCGTGCTCGAGCCATCACTTCCACCGCCCGCAACACGCCCGGTATCGAGTCGGGTTGAAGAGTCCAGGGCAGGTCAAGTCTGGCCCGACGGTGTTTCGCTGGTCATACCGGCTTACAACGAGGAGAAGCGAATAGGTAACGCGCTGGACCTCTATCTCCCGGTACTTCGGAGCCAAGGGCTCCCTTACGAGGTCATCGTAGTCGCCGACGGAACTGACCACACTCCCGAGGTCGTGAACTCGTACAGCGACCCGGCAGTGCGGGTCATCCATTTTGACAGCCGGCAGGGGAAGGGCGGGGCGATCATTGCGGGCTTTCATCAAGCCAGGTTCCGACGCGTGGGTCACGTCGATGCTGATGGGAGCCTAGCCACCGACTCCCTTGTCGCACTGATCGATTCGGCCGCTCGCCACGACTGTGTCTTCGGCTCTCGCTGGGTACAGGGAAGCGTCTGGATTCGACGAGAGGCGAAGCGGAAGGAAGTGGCCGGGCGGGTCTTCAATGCCTACGTCAGAGCAGTTTTGGGCATTGGCGTACGAGATACTCAGTGCGGTGCGAAATTCTACTCTCAGCCATTTCTCAGGAGGCTTATGGGCCACGTGTACGTCAACAATCAAACGACGGACGTGTCATTCATTCTCCATTCGAAGCTGCTTGGGGGCGACATCATCGAGTTGCCGGTGACGTGGACAACAGTCGGGAGCTCTCGATATCGACTGGCCCCCGACGCCATCACGATGTTCGCAACGGTCGCGGGAATGAGGTTCGCGAACAGCCGGGTTCATGTCCTAATCCCGTCAGGTTTGATTCGGGCAGTCCACCGAGTAGTTGAATGGGTAGGGTAGCCGGAAGACTGGGGCCGGTTGCGGGAGCTTCCGTGGCAGTCACTTCCCGATCGCAAGACGGGTCCCTGGCAGCGCCAGATTTCTAGATTCGCTGCGAGTCGGTTAGAAATATCCCCAACTCCGGAGGCGCCTGTCGGCGGAGGCAGTGGCCTGGTTTTCCAGCGCGCTCCGGATGGACGCGTACACTCGGTCAGCCCCCGACAAAAGGGAGGGCGCACTTACGGAGTCCAGCACAACGGGTCGGCCGCGAGCTTCCTTTCTCTCGCTTGACCCGCGCGCCGGATAGATGAGTTGACGATGAGAGTCGACGACGAGGGAGGCCTCGGGCTGCCGGCCGGCGATCCAAAATCGGTTCAACCCAATCCACTGAGAACCCGCATGCATCCGGAACCCTCCATCGTCGGGGAGTTGCTCCGAGTACGAGAAGACAGGGTCTGACCTCTGCCCGTCGGCGAGCATCGCTAGGTCCGTGCCCGACGTCCGGGGGGCGGGATCGCCCCCGGTTCGCGCGACGACGGTACCGAAGATGTCCACGAGGCTCGCGAACCCTGCGGCCGGTCTTCCCGTGTACGATTGGCCGGGGAGGCGCAGCCAAAGCGGAATCCGAGTTTGGGGATCTCCGGGATAGGTTCCGTGGAACAGCCCGTCCAACTCGCCCAGCTCCTGTCCGTGATCTCCGGTGAGGATGAACAGGGTGTTCTCCATCCTGCCGACGCGTTCGAGAGTCTCGGCAATGCGCGAGGCGCGCCGAAGGGCCGTCTCCACCCCGTCCGAGTACAGGTCGCGGAGCCGCGCCAGTTCGCGCTCTGTCGGCGTCCACGTTCCAGCGAGGAACGACTCCCGATCCTGTCGGCACAGCTCGACGCGACGCCCCGTGGGTCCACGCTGTCCGGGGAGGTAGGGCTCGTGAGCCTCCATCAGATTGATGAAGGCGAAGATCGGCTCGGCGCGAGGGAGCGCCTCGAGCCAGCGGTCGAACTTGGGCTCGATCCAGGAGTCGATGGCCCCCGGCATCGAGTCCCTTGGATCCCGAACAGCGTTGAGCAGGTCCGAAGGCATTTGGGCGAAGCGGGGATGCCGCAGAAGCGCCCGCTTGGCGAGCGTGAACAGGTTAGAGGGAAGGGCTCGGAGGGGAGGCGACGGAGCCCCTACCATCGGACCGTCTCCGAGCGGTTGATTCAGCGACGGCACTCGCAGGAACAGGTGCCACCACTGGGACCAGAGAGATCGTTCGAACGGCGCCGACAGTCCTGTCCAGGGAGACACGAGCGGATTCGCCGACAGCGAGAACGTCCGGTATCCGCGCTCCTTGAGCACGCGAGCCAGGTGGGGGTACTCGGGGCGAAGGGGAGCGAACTCGGTGGAGAGCGAGGCGTTCTCCCACGGATAGAGCCCAGTGAATAGACTGGTGTGAGATGGGTAGGTCCAGGTTGAGGGGGCGTACGCCTCCTCGAAGATCACGCTCTCACGACGGATCCGCGAGAGGGCTCCCAGCTCCTTTCCCGCCAAGGAGGTCCGATTGACAACGTCCGACCTCCCGGTGTCCAAAAGGACGACCACGACGTCGGGTGGGTGATTGTTCACCACGCGATTCCCTCCGGCGCGATCGATCTGGCCTCCACCCCGAAGCCTCTCGATGCGCGAAGTACCGAGTGTTCTGCTGCCAATCGCATCCGACGCGGCTCCGCCGTGCGTCCTGCTTAGATAAAGAGGATTCCCGCTACAGGGCCGACGCCTCACAGTCTCGGGCGACCCAGTGGACCTCCCCGCTCGGCAGCCCCCGGTCCGACGGCGACGCCCCCAGAGCCTTTCCAATGACGGCTTATTATCTGTCGAAAGCCTCGGAACCCAGGGGCCGATCTTGACCCGTCCGACAGCTCACGTGATGGTCGCTGTCTTGGTCTTGGCCGTGATGCTGGCCTCCTTCGGTGTGAGTGTCTATGAGACCCCGAGCCGAGCGCCGAAGACCTACGCCAGCACGGTCCTTACCCTCAAGGTCCTCTCGGTCACCTGGACGACGGTGGGTTGCTCGATAGCAAAGTTGAGCGAGCCGGGTGGTACCGTGAGCTCCGCTCAAACGTTCTCTGAGTCGGCGGTGCTGGAGAACTCCAATGTTACTTCCGGGTGTTCCCTTTCCAGCGTCTCGTTGTCCGGGGGTTCGTACCAGTTGGTCGACACCGCAATCTCCCTCGAGGTCCCGGCGCACGGCTCCGCGACCGTGACCGTCTCGATTCAAGCCCCTCAGTTCAACGCGCCCACAAGCCTCCAGTTGACGCTGACCGGTTCCGATCCGTCGGGGGGTTAGCGAACGACCCGCATGGAACTCCGCGGCACCGAGGGAAGCAGCGGCCGGGGCGTGAACTCCTGGAGTCTGTCTCAACCGGGAACGCGGGCAGGAGCGTCCCTGCCGCCGACCCGCTTCGACGAGGATCCCGCCCTGGACGGGTGGCAATCCTGAAACCGGGAACCGGACCCACGTGAATACCATGGCTTCTCCAGTCATGGAACTTCCCGACGTTCCGAAGTCGGATGACGTCGGCCCCGATGACGGGCGCCGGTCCACTCCTCACGCTGATGCGAACGGCCCGGCTCCGATCGCCCCCTCCCGGTGGTGGCACCGCGCGGCGCTCGTGAGCGTCGGGGCGCTCCTCGCCGTTGGACTCATCGTGCCGATCGTTCGGCTCTATCTCACAGGCTCGGTGTTCGGCGCCGACTGGTCGGAGTATCTCTACTCGGGCCCGACGTACTTTCTGGCGGCCCGTCCCCTCTTCCAGTATCCCTACCCTCTGCTGCCGGTCGCCTATCTCCCGCTCGACCACCTGCTCCCCAACGGATCTCTGACCGCGGTGCTCATTGTGGAGGTCGTCTCGGCCCTCTTGCTCGTCGCCGGTTTTTTCGTCGGCTACCTCGTCTGCAGCGCCCACGCTCGCTCCCACTGGGCCGGGATCGTCGGGGGGCTCGTACTCGGAGGATATCCTCTGCTGCAGCTGGAGATCGGCTGGGGCGGTCAGGCCCAGCTGGTCGCCTACGACCTCGGTCTGCTCTCGCTCTGGGTGGTGCTGAGCCGCGTGCTGCCGTCGCGGTCGATCGGCTTCTCGCTGGTCGCCGGTGGGCTCCTGTCCCTCGCGGTCCTTTCAGAATTCTACTCGGCCGCCGTGATCGGCCTGTCGCTACTGCTCTTTCTCCCCTTGGCGCTCGGGAGAGGCATCGTCTCGAAGCGAGGGGCCGAAATCTGGGCCGCCGTGTTCGGGCCGGCGGCCGCGACGATCGGCTTCCTTCTTCTCGAGTTCCCGGGGGCGACGAACCCGGCGTCGGGAGGGAAGCTCTCGACGTACTGGAGGTACGGCCCGCTCTACCACCAGCTCTGGGAAGATCTGACCTTCCACAGCCTCGTCCTCGCCGGCGTCTACGTGAGCGCCGTTCTACTCTACGCCGGATTCCGAGTTTTCGTGCGGTCGCGCTCACCCGCCGAGGGGTGGCTGGTCCCCGTCCTGGGGATATCTGCGCTCGCGGTGGGAGCCTTCCTCACTCCCGCGCTCAACTCGAGTCGAGCCCTGTACCCGCTCGTGTTTCCACTCGCCCTCGGGCTATCGGAGATCGCCGGACTGACCTCCCGGGAGTCGATCCAGCGTTCCCGACCGAACCGCTGGCGGCGTTCGTCCTCGGCCCTCCCCCGGGCGTATCCGGTCCTCGTCGTCGCGACTCTCGTCATCACCGCCGCCCAGCTCGGCGCGAGTCTCGAGATCTATCCGAGCTCCCTTGCACTGTACACCTACGATCAGGGAGTGATCTCCGAGCTCACGTTCCTGCAGCAGGAGCCCGGTGCGATCCTGTACGACTCGGCGCCCGTCGACCACATGTTCGTGAACCTCTGGGGAACGGATCGTCCGATCTATCCCGGCCCGGCGTTCGAACCGTACACCGTGACCAACGCCCCCGGGCAGGCCGCCGTGGTGCTCGGGACCACCCTGTCGTACGCCGAGAACTGGATCGATGACGGATCCTTCATCCTCACGGGCGCCGAGCCGGCGTGGGGGCAACCGGCTCCGGGCCTACTGCTTGTCAAGAACGCGCACATCTATTCGAGCATCGAGAGCAACGACTTCGAGAACTCGGTCAGCTACTCTCCCGACTCGAACCCGACCCGCACCTACACGTCGGACCTCTTCTACGCCACTTCGATCACGACCACCGCCCGCGGCGACCAGCTATCGACCTCCTACGTCTTCCCCGGGTTCCAGGTGAACCGGACGCTCCTGATCTCGGAGCAAGGGACGGAGTACTGGAACTACAGCTACCGCTTCCTTACGTCGATCCCTCGGGCGATCTCGTTTCACATCACCGACTCGTCCCATGTCGACTCCGTTGGGACGCTGCTCACGAACACCACCGCCGGATCGGCCGCCGAGCTCACGCAGCAGTTTGCGGAGGCTCCGCTGCCGCCGGTCGCCCAACAGTACTCGATCCGGGCGGAGTCGGGGAACTCGAACCTCTCGACCAGCTATATCCCAAGCAACCAGTACGGAATAATGGAGTTCGACTACGGACTGGCCCCGTCGGGGAGCTCGACCCGATCCGTGTTCCTTAACGTCACGATCCTCCCCGAAGGCGCAGGGGGCGGCCCGGCGGCCGCTCACTCCCAGCTGCCGGTCCTCACTCAGGCGGGGATCCAGTGGGTCGTCCTCTCCCGGAGCTCGAGCGACCTGATCCTCCAACGGTTCATGGACGACCCCCAGTACGCCCTGTTCCGGATCACCCCGCATTACTACGTGCTCTCGGTGGCGTGATCCCCCCGGGTCACCCAACCTACCCATGGAGTCGCGAACCGAGCCCCCTTCGTCCGACGCCGGGCCACCACCGTCGGTCGGAGAGCTCGACCACTCTAGGGAATCGGTCCCGAACGTCGTCTCGTCCGGCGCAGCGAACCCCGCCGAAGTGCGCCCGGCTCGGTCTGGTGCCGCGCGGTTGCGCAGCCCGTCGACCGCCGTCCTGCTCGGGGTCGGAGGGCTCCTCCTGTCGGCGCTACTGCTCGTCCCGTTGGCCCTGTTGCTCGCTCGCGGGTACGTGTTCGGGGCCGATTGGTCCGAGTACCTCTACTCGGGGCCGAGCCTCCTGTCGGGCGCCCGACCCCTCTTCCTCTACCCGTATCCGGTCCTCCCGCTCGCCTACTGGCCGGTCGAGGAGCTCCTCGGTAACTCGTCGTTGACCCCGGTCTACCTCGCCGAGGTGGTTTCCGCGCTGCTCGTGGTCGGCGCGTTCTACGCGGGATTCTTCGCGTGCCGTGCGGCGACCGGCTCGGATCGCGCCGGGCTGGTCGGGGCCGTCGCCGTGGGCGCGTTCCCCCTCCTCCAACTGGAGATCGCGTGGGGGGGCCAGGCTCAGCTCCTCGCCTACGACCTTGGATTCCTCGCCCTCGGGCTGGTGATCTCTCGAGTGCTCCCCCGGCTTTCCCTCCGGCACTCGCTCGTGGCGGGCGCCCTGCTCGCGGTAGCGGCACTCTCCGAACCGTACTCTACGTCGGTGGTGTTGGTGTCGGTGCTGTTCCTCCTCGTGCTGGTCGCTCGACGGCGACTGCTGAGTGTCGCGGGGCTCACCGCTTCGTCGAGCATACTTGCTCCCCCAATCCTCGCGACGCTTGCGCTCACGGCCCTTCTTCCGGCCGCGGCGAACCCGGCCGGTGGGGTGGAGCTGTGGGAGCTCTGGAGATACGCTCCGATCTACTCGCAGCTCTGGTCGTATCTCACTCTCGGTAGCGCCGTGGTTGCGGTCGCGGATATCGGCCTCGTCTGCGCCTACGTTGGGTTCCGAGCTTTGTACCGGGCCAGGTCGGCGGTCGCGGCGTGGCTCGTACCCGCGACCGGTGCTTCCGCGCTGCTAGTGGGGCTGTTCCTCACCCCCGCGCTCGATTGGTACCGCTCGGTCTACGCCCTCGTCTTCCCGTTCGCGTTCGCGGTCTCCGAGCTGGCGTCCCTCTCGCCGGCGATCGCTCGCGAGCCCCGCCGGTACCCCCGCTGGCGACGCCAGGGCGACCGGCTCTCCCGTGCCCTGCCGCTGTTCGCGGTGGCGAGTCTACTGCTGACCGGAGCCCAGCTCGGCGCGGACGTCCAGGACTACCCGAACTCGCTCGCCACCTACTCGTTCTCCCAAGGGGAGATCTCCGAACTGTTCTTCCTGAACCACGAGCCGGGCGCCGTCCTGTACGATGTCGCGCCGATCGACCACATGTTCGTCGACCTCTGGGCGACCGGGCGGCCGATCTATCCCGGCCCGTCGTTCGAGCCGTACACCGTCACGAGCGCGGCCAAGCAGAACGCCGTGATCCTCGGCACCTCGCTCTCCTACGGGGACGCCTGGATCGATGACGGCCCGGTCGTCGTGACGGAGGCCGGCACCGACTGGGGACAGCCGAACCCCGGCCTCCTTCTGTTCAAGGACGCCCACACGTTCGTGAGCATCGAGTCCAACGACTTCGCCGACAGCGTGCGCTACTCTCCGGAGAGCGACCCGACCCGGACGTTCACCGCGCCCCTGTTCAACTCCTCCGAGACGACCGTCCCCACTCCGGACGGACTGGAGACCCAGTTCGCCTTCAATGGATTCTCGGCGACCCGGTCCGTGACGGTCGACCGGTCGGGAACGATCGACTGGAACTACACGTTCGCCTTCACCAACGCGACGCCGCGCTCCGCCACCGTCTACGTGACCGATCCGTTCCAGGTGCCGACCACGGGCGGGCTGGTCACGAACTTCAGCACGAGCTCGGCCGCCCTCCTCTCCCAAACGTTGGACGAGAGCCCGCTGCCTCCGCTGTACGAGAACTACTCCATCGATGCGTCGACGACGGGGGCTACCCTGAGCAGCGGGTACACTCCCCGCGACACGTACGGGATCTTCCGCCTGAGCTACGTCCTTGTCCCCGCGACCCCGTCCACCCACTCGTTCTCGGTCGACCTCGCCATCCGACCGGAAGGCAGCGGTTCGATCGCGCCGGTCGTCCACACCGAGGCCGCGATCCTCGCAGAGACCGGCATCCGGTGGGTGGTGCTCAGCCGCAGCTCGAGCCAGCTACTGATCCAGCGGTTCATGGACGATCCCGAGTTCGTGCTCTACCGCGAGACGCCCCACTTCTACGTCCTCACCCTCGCCTAGCGATCGCGGGTCGGGTCGGTCAATCGACCGAGTAGACGGCGAAACCGGCCGCGTCCGACCGGAGCGCAAAGGTCGGGTCGTTCTCGAATCGGACCGCCGCCCCGGGTTCGCAGGTTGGGCACAGCACCAGCCAATCGATCCCGTGCTGCGCCATCTCGGTGGTGGCGTTCTCGAGCGCGGGGACGCCGAGGGCCTGTCCTCCGACGGTCACGGCGATCGTCAGATTGAACGAGCTGCCGACGAAGCCGCCCCCGGGAGTCAGGGTCCAAGAGAACGTGGGGACTGCCCCCACGGACAACTCGTCGGGGGGAGCGATCCCGACTCCCGAAGTCGGGGTGTTGATCGAGATCGACACCGGTACCGCGACCCGCGGATTCCCGGCGAACTGGAACGACTCCACGAGGGACGCATTGACCCCAGAGACGCTCGCGCTCGAGAGCGCCGCCTGGGGGAGTTGAACTCCGACCGTGCTCGACTGCGCCACCATCGTCGTGGACGTATACGTCAGGTTGACCAGCACGGTGCCGTCCGAGCGGACGGTGGTCGTCTTCGTGACCGTATAGTTCGGGATCGCATCGCGGTCGACGAACGTGCCGGCGGCTGGTCGGACGCCACCGCCGGGAACCACAGCCGCGGGGTGTCGCACGGCCGGGGCGTCCGACAGGATCCCCGGGCCCTCCCCGACGTCGAGCAGCTTGAGGAGATACGGAAACTGCGAGGCGAAGATGGCCGGCGACGTCGCGTTCGTCGGAGAGCCGGTGTCCACGACCGACAACGAGCCGTCGGAGATCCACTGCCGGCCGGAGGCGATCAGTGTGGCGAGCACGGCCCGTTGTTGTTGGGCGGGCGTGTCGTACCACACCGGCTGGCTGAACGGGAACACCGGCCGACCGATCGCGTTGGCGATCCCGAACGTCCAGCCGGACGGAGCGACCACCAGCGCGGCCCCCGGTTCACCGCGAAGCCAGGTGAGGGTGGAGAGGGACGACGGGTCGATCGAATAGTACGCGAGCGCACGGGGGTACAGCTCGGTCGCGACCGCCGACTGCGCCACGACGACTCCGATCACGATCATCGAGGCGACCTGCTCGACCCGGGTCCGTCGGGGGGCGCTCAGGGACCAGCGTCGGAGGTTCGACTCGGGGGCCGGGGAGGCCCGCCTCGCCAAGCTCCGCGGCCACCCCGGGGCCATCGTCGCCACCGCGACGGCCAACGGGAAGACGACGAAGTACTCGGCCCGGTTCCAGTAGACCGACGGAGTGAGCAGAAGGATCTGAACCGCCCCAGCACCGACGACGCCGACGAGGAGCGCCGCCGCGCGACGGGCGAGCGGACGACCGAACAGCACGAGGACGACGAGCACGACCGCCACGAGGAGATACCCGTACGCGTTGAGGGGGTTCCCGAAGCCGACCTCCGTCACCGCCCGCGCCCATCCGCCGGGGCTCAGCAGGTACGGGAGGATGGGTAGGTTCGCGGCGGTCGCCGAGGCGTAGCCGCCCGTGGCAACCACGACGAGCAGCCCCGCGGCCGGGAGCCCCACAACCGGCCAATGGGTGCGGAGCATCGCGAAGCGAAGGAGTCGCCGGCCCTCGTGGGCCGCTAGGTAGAACACCGTCGCCAAGACAAAGAACGCGGCCGAGTAGGTCTCGGACAGGGCAGCCAAGAAGAGGAGCAGCCCGGCAACCCACGGGGCCGGGATCCCCGTGCGGATCGGCCGGCCCCGCACCGTCACCGCGATCGCAGACAGTCCGAAGACGAACGCCGCGAGCTGGGCCTGGCTGCCGAGCCCGATCTCCCCGAGCAGCAGCGAGTACGTCCCGACCGAGACGGCGCATGCTCCCGCGGCAACCTTCGATCCTTCGATCGAGTAACCGAGATAACCGGCGACGAGAAACAGAACGATCAGCAGCCCTCCGCCCGCCCAGTCCGCGATCGAGTACAGGGTCGTGAGACCGGCCCCGCCCGCGACGAGCGGGAGGTACGCGGTCGGAAGCACCGGGAACGGGTATCGGAACGGGTTCGCGCCGCCGGTGAGGTCGAGCCGCGCCGTGAGCAGGTACTCCCCGACATCCCATCCGAAGTACTGGCCCCGGGCGAGACGGGTAGCGATCGGGATCAGGACGAAGAGGCAGTACGCGGCGGTCAGTACACCGATCGCCAGCGTGCCGGTTCGGCGGTCCGAGAGCCACGCTCCCGGACCGGTCGATGGGGTGGCGTCCGCCACGAGATCACCCGGCGGCGACGGTCCTCGCAAGCCCTGCGGTGAGCGTCGTGCGCGGACTCCAGCCCGGGACCCGGTTTCGGCCCCGGATGTCCGCGTGGTTCACCCGGAAGTCCCCCGGTCGAGTGCCCGTGAATCGGAGCGGGACCGTCGGTTGCCCCATCAAACGGGCGATCTCGCGGGCGAGCGTAGCGAGGCTCGTTCGGATCCCGGTCCCGACGTTGTAGGTGCCCCGGAATCGTCCCCGAACGCCGGCTTCGATCGCCGAGATCACGTCCGCGATGTAGACGAAATCGCGGGCCTCCTTGCCCGTCCCCGACATCTCGAGCGCCCGAGGTCGGGCCGCCAGCCTCCGGATCAGGTCTGGGATGACGTACGAGCGCCGACACCCCTCGCCGTAGACGTTGAAAAATCGAAGGCACGTGGAGTCCGGGGCGTACTCCCGGACAACGCCCTCTCCAGCGAGCTTCGAGATACCGTACAGGTTCGTGGGCTGGGCCACCGTGGCCACTGGTGTGGGAACGGGGGCGAGGTCCCCGTACACCGCGGCGCTCGAAGCGAACACGAGCCGTGCCCGGTGGGCCCCGGCAGCCCGCGCGATGTTCACAGTCGCGAGGACGTTGGCGCGCAAGCAGCCCGCGGGATCGAGCTCGCAGCCCGGTACGGTCGCCATCGCGGCCAGGTGCACCACGCCGTCCGGGCGGTAGCGGTGGAACAGTCGGTCCACGGCCGTCGGGTCTGCGATGTCGATCCGGTCGGAGCGACGATCGGCCTGCAGGTCCACGCCCTGAACATCGTACCCTCGAGCGGCGAGGTTCCGAACTGCGTGCGCCCCGATGAATCCGCTCGAGCCGGTGACGAGCAGCTTCACGAGGACCATCGGGCGAACGTCCGCTCGAGAAGGTTCACATTCTCGACGGGGTCGTACAGGCTCCGAGCGCCGGTGGCATGCGCTGCCCAGCGCGCCCACGACGGGTCGTCGACCGACCGCAGGGCGGCGAGGAAGTCGTTCGGACCGACCCCGCCCGCGACGACCCCGAGGTCGTAACGACGGATGAACTCCCCGCAGGAGTTCCCGGGCGAGCCCGACGCCAGGAGGGGCGTGCCGTAGACGGTCGCCTCGGCGGCGACGTTCGGCAGGCCCTCCCGAGTGCCCGGGATGGCCACCAGCCACGACGACCGCAATAGCCGCTGCTTCTCCGCCTCGTCCACGACGCCGAGGAACTGGATGTGGCCGTTCCCCCCGTACTTCCGCTGAAGGGTCGGTCGGTCCGGGCCGTCCCCCGCGATCAGGAGCTTCAGGTGGGGGCCCCCGTTCTTGTTGAACGACCGCACCGCCTCGGCGAGCGCCCCGACGTTCTTGTGCCCGACCAGACGACCGACGTAGACGATCGTCCCCTCGTCCCGCGCGGGCGCCGAGCCCCCTGGAGGCGCGACGGGCGTCCGGACGACGTCGAGGGCCAGCGTCGGCTCAATCGCCTTGACGTGGTCCGCGACCGCCAAGGAGACCGCGGTCCCGCGGTGAAACCGGCGGGCGATCCGCCGAGCGAAGAGGTTCACCTTCCAGTACGTCGGGTACTCGCACCAGTCGACTCCGATCCGCGGCGCGTCGCGAACCCGCGCCATGTGCAGGACGGGCATCTCGTTTACCCAGACCGGCCCGCCTCCCCTCACAAGCCGAGGGATCAGCGCTCGCGTCGCGCGCCAGTATCGGACGAGAGGGGCAAGTCCACGGCTCCCGTTGCGCACGTACTCCCGCAAGCGAACGTACCGCACGACCCGAACCCCCCGTTGGACCGACTCGGCGGGGAGCGTTCCGCCCGTGTGGTCTGAAGTGTAGACCGTCACGTCGCGCCCGCGGGAGGCGAGCGCTTCGGCGAAGCGGGCGAACCGGGTCTCCTGTCCGCCAAAGTTGGGCTCGTACAGCTCCGTGACGATCGAGATCGGCTCGGTCATGTCGCTGCCTCGTCCGTCCCCCGGGCCGGCGGAGCGGAACGCCCCCGGAGCCGGCCGCGTCGCATTGGGAACGGAGCGGGCACTGGGGGACCTCTATTGGTAGATATGTGCGCGAAGGGGCTCTTAATCGAAACCCTGGAGTTCATGGCGGATCCGGCGGCGTTCCCCGCTGTCTCAGCCGACCCGCGCGGGTGCTCGGGGCGACGGGTCGGGTTCTCCCCGCCAGTAGTCGAGCGCGTCCCGCACGGTCGTTTCGATCGGGATGCGCGGAGCGTAGCCGAGCGACCTCAGCCGGCCGATGTCGGCCCGGTTGTCGGGCTCGTCGGTCGGTCGAAGGAGGGCCGCGTCCTGGACGACCGAGATCGGGACGCGCGAGAGCCGGACCAGCTCGTCGACCAGGGACCGGATGGAGTAGCTCTGCCCTGCGCCGACGTTCACCGCCTGCTCGGGCACTCCTCGCTCGAAGACCGTCCAGAGCGCCGCGACCGAGTCGCGGATGTCGGAGATGTCCCGCCGCTTGTCGAGGCGGCCGACCCGCAGCTCGGCCGGTTTCCCGGCCCGTTCGAGCGCAGCCACCTGCCGTGCGAAGTCGTTGAGCGCGTCGCCGGTCTTCCCTGGCCCGGTGGTGCCGAACAGCCGCGCCCGGACGATGCGCAGGCCGAAGTTCGCCGCGTACTGAGTCGAGAGGAGCTCCTGGCACGCCTTCGAGACCCCGTACGGGTTCGTCGGGTTGAACGGGGCGTCCTCGCCGACCGGCAGCGACGGAGGAGCCCCGTACGCGGACGCGGACGCGGTCAACAGCACCCCGTTCAGCGGGGGCGTCGCTCGGAGCGCCTCGTAGAGTCGGATCGTCCCCGAGACGTTCGTGTCGAACGTATCGAGCGGATCGCTCCACGCCTTCTGGGCGAACGCCTGCGCGCCGAGGTGGAACACCGCGTCCGCGCGCGTCGTCTCGACGAGCGCCCGGACCTCGGCGTCGCGGCGGAGGTCGAGGGGAACCCACCGAATCCGGGGATGCTTCGGTGTACGGGTCGCTAGATCCGCCTCCGAAAGGTACGTTCCGACGACCTCGTGCCCCCGATCCGCGGCGTAAGCGCTCAGGTAGCGGCCGATGAACCCGGAGGCTCCGGTGATCAGAATCTTCACGTCCTCTCTCCCGTCGACTCGTGGCGCGCGCTAGTATCCCCAGCCGGCGAGGCGCTGCTCGACGTCGCCGTGGAACTGCTTCGAGGCGATCCGCTGCGCGGCGAGCTCGAGCGCCTGTCGCGCGAGTTCTGCGACCTCTCTCGAATCTGGCCCGTCGTCGGCGGACGGCGGCGAGGCCGGCGCATCGGACGAAGAGACCTGGTAGACGCGGGTCTCGGACCGTTCGCCGGCGATCGCCTTCGTACGTCCGCGGTACGCGGCGACCCCGAGCCAGTTGAGCGACGCCCGCCGGGACGGCGGCATCCCGGGAGCCTCGCGCTCGGGGATCCCGTCGGTCATGCAGTAGACCGTGCGGCGGTCGGGCGCCGCCTCCGGACCGAGCAGATCGCGCGCCGACGGGTCGCCGAAGGCGTCGCGCCCAAGACGGGCCGCGATCGTCCGGGGGATGTCGATGAGGCTCGCCCACTCATCGCCCCGGGTCCCGGTCGGGGCGCCGCCGGGGGGACGGATCCACATCGGGATGCGGGCGATCGGCTCGTCGACGCGGAACCGATGGTAGAGCAGGTCCTGCTCGAGGAAGGCGTGGCCGTGGTCGCTCGTGAGCACGAAGAGGGTGTTGTTCCAGTCGCGTCGGGCGGAGAACCGCTCCACGATCTGGCGGACCCGCCGGTCCATCGTCCACAGCGAGCGCCGATAGGCGGTGCGGAGCTGTTCGACCTGCACCGGCGGGGGGTTCCACTGGCCGGTGACCCAGCGGCTCGGGTCCTGACTGCGCCACGCGTACGAGAGCCAGCGCCGGAGCGACACGGGGTAGCCCCCGTCGGCGAGGTACGGGGCGTGAGCCTCGAAGAGGTTCACGAACGAGAAGACCGGCTGGTCGGGGGACTGGCGGCCGAGCCAGGCGTCGAGTTTCCGCTCGATCCACGGGCTCACGGCGGGCATGTCGGTGTCGTACGTCCCGAGGAGTTTGCCGCCGACCCGGTTCATCCCGTCCCAGACCGACGGGAGCCGGCAGAGCGACGTGAGCGCGAAGTCGCGGATCGGCGACGGCGGGGGCCCCTTCGTGAGCGGCGCGGCCTTCTCCGCGGACGGCCCGATCCAGGCAAGCGCTGGCCCCCCGAGGTTCGGCAGGGACGGGTTCTGGATGGAGAGGAATCGCAGGAACAGTTCCCGCGCGCTCCCCCACAGCGCCTCCTGGAACCCCCGGGTGAGTCCTGTCGCGGTCTGCACGTAGGCGTTCGCGGAGTAGAGGGACGTGGCGTACCCCTCCCGCTGGAGGTACTCCCCCAGCGTCTCGGGCTCGGGTGTCAGGATCGGGCCGAGGCGGTAGTGCGCGCCGTGATCCCAGGGGTAGAGGCCGGTGAAGAGGCTCGCGTGGCCCGGGATCGTCCAGCTCGCCGGGCTGACCGCGCCCCGGAACTCCAGCACGCTCGGTCGCAGCGACCGAAGGAACGGCATCGCATCGGGGCGGGCGAGCTCTGACTCGAACAGGTCGCTGCGGACGCAGTCGAGGACGATGACGAGCACATCGGGACGTGGCTTCGAGGTTCCCGCCATCCCGCGCTCCGGACCGCGGTCCGCCGCTGGGTCCCCGGAGATTTAACCCCTCGGTCGGAACTCGGTCGGAACTCGGTCGGAACTCGGTCGACTCTCCCCGAGGTTGAAACGCGGCTACCCCTCGGTCGGACGCGGGGCGAGGGGGCGGGGCGGCTCGGCGCGCAGCGCGAGCTCGAGCCGCTTCGCCTGCAGCACCTCGGTGAGGAATACCCGGACGAACCCGATCCCGCCCACGACCTTGCTCGCCCCGGCGGTCCGGGGCTCGAAGCGGAACGGAACCTCGGCGACCGGTCGTCCACGGGCGCGGACGAGCATCAGGAGGAGGAGCTTGTAGCCCCGCAGGCTCGGGTCGACCGGCGGGAACAGCTCCCGCCGGAACGCGAAGAATCCCGAGACCGGGTCCCGGACCCGCCGGGCGTCGGGGAGCACGACCCGCGCGATCCCTTCCGCCGACCGGGAGAGGAGCCCGCGCAACGCCGTGCGAGGCCCGGGGCTGCCGCCGGTCACGTACCGGCTTGCAATCGACAGCGCGGCCCCGCGGGCCAGGGGCCGCACCAGCGCTGGCAGCAGTTCCGGGGGGTGCTGAAGGTCGGCGTCCATCACCACGACCCGCTCCCCGCGCGCCTCCCGGATCCCCTGGGACTGGGCGCGAACGGTCGTCTGCCGCCCGTCGTGGAAGAGGGGCCGGAACCGGGGGTCGGCCGCGGCGAGCCCCTCGAGGAACTCGCGGCTGCCGTCGTTGCTGCCGTCGTCGACGACGATCGCCTCCCACGACGGGAGGGCGGCCCGGCGCAACCGCTCCGTCAGCTCGGGGAGGTTCGGGCGCTCGTTGAGCGTCCCGAGGACGATCGAGACCTCGGGGCGGTTAGCTCCCCCGGGGGCGGAGGACGGCCCCGGATCGCCCATCGGAGCCCCCGTCCGCCTACGCCGCGGTCCGCACCGACCACGTCTGCAGGCCCATCGGCTCGAGAGCGAAGTCCTCGACCCGCCCTCCGAGGTCCTGGATCGACTTCGCCACCTTCGCCCGGCGGGCGAAGTCGCAGAGGAGCATGAGGTAGCCACCGCCGCCGGCGCCGACGAGCTTCCCGCCGAGGGCCCCGGCGTCCTTCGCGTGGGCGTAGAAGGCGTCGATCCGGTCGTTGGAGATCCCGTCGGTGAACCGCTTCTTGTACTGCCACCCCTGGTCGAGCAGGCGGCCCATCTCGTCGATGTTCCCGCGCAGCAGCTCGTTCTTCATCGCGATGGCGAGCTCCTTCGTCGCGTCGAGGGCATCGACGGTGCCGCTGCTCTTCTCCGAGTAGCTGCGCTGCTGGCGCTCGATGATGTCGTTCGAGAAGTGGCCGGTGCCGGTGTAGCAGAGGAGCAGCCGGTACGCGAGCTCGTTCGACACGTCCGGGCGGATCTTGAGCGGGTTCACGATCGTCCGCTTCCCGTTGAACTCCATGAAGTTGAAGCCGCCGAACGCCGCCGCGTACATGTCCTGCCGACCGCCCTTGAACCCGAGCTCCTCGCGCTCGATGTGGTAGGCGAGCTCGGCGACCTCGTACGACGTCCACGGCTCCCGCAGGTAATGCTGGAACGCACCGATCAGCGCAACGCACATCGTCGAGGAGCTCCCGAGGCCGGTGCCGGCGGGGGCGTCCGAGTGCAGGAACAGTCGCAGCGTGTCGGCCGAGGCTGTCCCGCCGTTCGGCGGCCGGAGTACCTTGAGCGCGGCCTTCACGAGATCGAGCTCGCCGTTGTAGACGAGGTCGGCGGGCTTATGGTAGTTCACCACCACGTTGTAATCGAGCGACTCGACCGACATCTGCCCGAGCCCGTCGGGGATCACTTCGAGCGTCGCGTAGGCGAATTTGTCGATCGTGCAGTTGAGCACGGCTCCCCCCTTCTCTTCGGGGTACGGCGAAACGTCCGTCCCCCCGCCCGCGAAGCTGACCCGGAGCGGCGCCTTGCTGCGGAGGATCTGCATCTCCGAACGTCGCACCGCCGCCGCCCGCATAATTGTTGCCGCCGAGCGGTCGGCGCTCCCGGCCCCCGACGACCCCTCCCGGGAGGGAGCACCCCGCCGTCGATCCGGGTCACGGCCCGGCGCCTCGGACGGGCCCACTCCGAAACCGTTACGACCCGTTCGCCCATTGTCCCGGGGTCGCCCGGAGCGACCGTGTGACCGGGTCGGGGAGCGCGTCGGCAGGCACGGTATCGGTCGCGGACCGGTACTGTGCGAGCTGCGGGGCGGGGAATCTACGGACCTCCGTCCGGTGTTACCGCTGCGGCGCCGACCTGCTCGAGCCGGATCTCCGTGACATGGTGGAACCCGAGGGTCCTTCCGGCCCGCGGGGCCAAGGGCTCCCGGTCAGCTCGTGGGAGCTCGCCAAGATGTCGTTCGGGGTCCTCCGGGAGCGACCGCGTCTCTTGGTGTTCCCACTGGTGACGGCCCTCGCGGCCGTCGGAGCGCTCCTGCTCCTCGTCGGGGCCGCGTTCGAACTCTTCTCGCAGCCGGGGGCGTTCGCGAACTTCTCCTCCCTCCTAGGGGTCGTGATCGCGCTCGGGGTCGTCGCGTTCGTCGTCCTCTCGGTCGTCGCCGCGCTGATGACCGGCGCGCTGATGGGCGCGACCCACGCCTACCTGAACGGCGGGACCGGGTCGGTCGGCGAGGGGTGGCGCCTCGCCCGGGGACGGTGGCGAGCGTTGGTGAAGTGGGGGCTCGTGAGCGCCACCGTCGGGCTCGCGATCGCCGCGGTGAGCAACCTCCTGTTCGCCCGCGCCTGGCTGGTCGGGCTCATCTTCAACATCGCCGCGGAGGTCGGCTGGGCGGTCACGACGTACTTCATCGTCCCGGTGGTGATGTTCGAGCCGTGGCCCGCGATCGGGACGTCCCTCGTCCGCTCCACGCGGCTGTTCGTGACGACGTTCGGCAAGACGGTCATCAGCAACCTTTGGGCGACGCTGCTGCTCCTCCCCGGGCTCGTCGTGGCGATCGTCCTCGGGGTCGTAGCGCTCCTCGAGTTCGCGCACGGGGCGCTCCTCGCCGCGATCGTCCTGGGCGTCTCGGCGGTCGTCCTGGGAGCGTTCGTCGTCCTCGTGGCGGACGCGATCGACTCGATCCTCACGACGGTCCTCTATCGGTACGCCACGACCGGCCGGGTGGCTCGTGCGCCGCCGCCGTCGATCGTGCGCGTCGGCGGACCGTTCGACCGGGTGTAGACGGGGTCGAGCAGGGTCCGGCCGTCACGTGGTCGTGACGTGCGTGAGGAGATCGGGAGCGAACCGACGCAACCGCCCGATGTGGATCCCCTCGACGATCATCCAGAGCAGCACCGGCGCGACGATCAGCCGCTCCGTCCCCCCGGGACCGAGGCCGACGTACTCGCCGCTCGTGAACAGCCCGATGGCGACCAGCGACACGAGCCCCGACCCGAGCGTGTACGGTCCCGAGAACCTCCAGCGCTCCGGCCGCCGCATTGCGAACGAGACGACAATGAAGCCGAGCGCGGCGCCCAGGAACGCGACGTCGGAAGCGACCTCGTGGGCGTTGCCGTTCAGGACGTGGGTCGTCTCAGGGAACACCCCGACCCCGATCGCGCCAATGCCGGCGACGAGCAGAAGGAACAGCCCAATCGAGCGGGCGGGGCGAGGGTCGAACGCGCTCCAGATGAGGAACACCGACGGCAGCACGATCGCGCCGAGCGCGATCACTGATCCGTCGAAAACGAGAGCCCACGGGGAGTGGACCCCTCCCAGGTCGCTGATGTAGTTCGCCGTGAGACTGTAGCCGGGGTACCGGGACTGGACCACGGCCATCGCGGCGACGAACTGGAGCGAGGCGAAGGCGATCAGCAGGCCGCCCGTGCGGACGGCGCGCGGCACGAGCGGGGTCGGTTCAGGGGCGGGGGTCGCCATCGGAGCTTCCGTGGAGCCGACTGCCGAGGGGCCCCCTATAATCCCGTCGTCTCCACCGGCACGCTCTTGAAAGTCTCCCGGGCGCCGGAACTGGACCGCCGGCGGGCCCAGCTACGCAGTTTCCGTAGGTTAACCACGGTTCCGGCGTCGGCAAGGTTATACCACGGGAAATTGATGCCCGGCACCCTTCTTCGGGGAGGGGGGCGGGACCGGGTCCCGGGAGTTGAGGCAACGGGTGGGAGGTAGCAGCGGGCGCTATCGGACAAAGATCGAGGTACTTCGCGACGTCGTGCGGGCCGCTACCGGAGAGGAGCGGAAGACCCGCATCATCGGGCTGGCCAATCTGAACCAAACGTCCTTCCGGCGATACACCCGACTCGGGTTGTCGCTCGGACTGCTCCGGCCGACCGGCGCCGGGCTCACCGCCACCCCCGCGGCGAAGGAGTGGCTCCTCGCCGTCGACGCGATCCTCTCGAAGAGCACGGAGGTCGCGACCGCCATCGACTCCCTCTACCGTCTCACCCTTCCGGCGCCGAACGGCGGGAAGCTCCCGGCCCGGGGAAAGCCGCCGTACGACGCGGTGCAGTTGCTCGCCCGTCTCGCCTGGTCCGACCTCCGCCCGGCTGCGCGCGGGTCGGTGACGGCGCGGGCGCTGCCGCGCCTCGCCAGCGGGGGCCCCGGGGGACCAGGCCGCCCGCGACCTCCGGCCGGCCCGCTGCGCTGAACCGCCGCGGGCGACCGGGACGGAGGCGCTCCGATGTACCGCTCCGAGCGTCTGCCGACGCTGCGCGCCCTCACGAAGCCGCTGCTGCTGTTCGGCGCGGCGTTCGGGGTGACGCAGGCGTACCTCTACGAGAGCCCGTTCCTCTCCCTGCGGATCGACCTCGCCGCCGGGCTGCTCGTCCCGCTCGCCCTGTTCGGCCTCTTCCTCCTGTGGACCCGCTGGGACCGGGAGCCGCTCTCCGCGTACGGATTCTCCGTTCCGCGGCCGGTGCTCCCCGCGCTCGGCCTGGCCGGCTGCCTCGTCCTCCTCGACCTCGTCGTCCAGCTCGAGCCAGGGTTCGGGTTCGGCTTCGCCCGGCTGCCGCTCCTCGCCCCGGTCGCCTTCGGCTACGCGATCGCGCTCGCGCCCCTCACCGCGCTCGGACAGGAGGCCGTCTTCCGCGGTTACGTCTTCGGCCGGTTGCTTGCGCCGCGCCGGTTCGCGTCGGCGCTCGCCGTCTCGTCCGTGACGTTCGCGCTCACCTTGACCAACTTCCCGGTCCTCCACACCCTCCGCCCGGTCGAGCTCGGGACGTACCTGTTGACGAACACCGCCCTCGCGCTCGGGCTCGGCCTCGTCCTCGCGTTCTACTACTACAAGGCGAGCCGCAACCTGCTCGGGCCGTTCCTGGTGCGGACGGGGATGCTCGCCTCCGCGTCGCTGGTTCCGATCGTCGCGCTGTCGTCGGGATGGCTCGACGTCTTCCTCGTGACCCTGTTCGCCGACGGGGTGCTCCTCCTCGTCGTCCTCGCCGCGCTCCAGGAGCCGAAGGTCGTCGCCCGCCGCTACCTCGGGGAGACGCCGGGCGGGCGACGGGACCGGTTCCTTGGCACCCTCCGGCGCCGTCGCCGGGCGTGGGAGTGGGCGGCGGTCGGGGTCGTCTCCGTGCTGGTCGTGGTCGGGACGGTCGTCGGCGTCCCCCGTGCGCTCGGCACCGACCACCCGTTCCTCGCGATCGAGACCGGCAGCATGGTCCCGACCCTCCACCGCGGGACGCTCGTCGTCATCGAGCACGTCCCCGCGTCGGCGATCGGCGTCGGCACGATCGTCGCCTACGCCACGACCTGCCTTCCGTCGCCGGTGGTGCATCGGGTGATCGCGGTCAAATCGACCGCCACCGGGCCCGTCTACACCACCAAGGGCGACGCCAACCCGTCGCCGGACCCGTGCCCGGTGCCGTACTCCTCCGTCCTCGGCAAGGTCGTCGTGATCGCCCCGTACCTCGGGTTCTTCATCCTCTCCCCCGAGTTCACCGCCTCGGTGATGGCGGTCGCGGTGCTCCTCGGAATGCTCTTCTGGCCGAGTGGCTCTCGCCGCTTCCCCCAGCGGAGGGCGGTCGGATGAAAGCGGTCGTCATCGGCCTCGTCGTCTTCGTCCTCTTGGCGGGGTTCGCCGGCTACTGGGTCGCCGCGACCGACCACCCGACCTCGACCCCGTCGACGCCGCTGTTCGCCTACTCGGAGAGCGGGCGGTTCACCTACCTCGCGGCGCTCAAGAACAACACGCTCTACAACTCCACGAAGTACCTGACGCCCGGGAACGGGACGCTGTTCACGGCGATCACGAGCTGGGTCAACGTCTCGTTCGACTTCCGCCTGAGCGCCGACCGACCGGTCAACGCCTCGAGCGTCGCCTCCGTGAGCGTGATCCTCCAGAGCCCGACCTGGTCGAAGCCGCTCGCCACGGAGACGATCCGGAGCTCGGTGCACGAGGGAACGTTCGAGAGCCTCGAAGCCGCCTACGACGTCAACGTCACGAACGTGACGGAGCTCGCGGCGACGATCGAGAAGCAGACCGGCTACACCCCGAGCTCGTACTCGCTCGCGATCGACCCGGCGATCCGCAGCTCGGTCGGCCTGGGTGAATCGGCGACGGGGATCACGTTCCTCCCGGGGCTGACGCTCAACTTCTCTTCCGACCAGATCGAGCCGTCCCATCTCTCCTCCGCCCTCTCCGGACAGTTCGTCCCGCCGGGGGACCCCCCCGCCGGGCGACCGAACGTCTCCGTCGTGGCGTTCCTCCTCCTGTTCGGCGCCGTCGGCGGAGCGGGTGCCATGGGATACCTTACCTGGGCGACGCGCGACGAACGGCGGGAGCCGGACCTCGCGACGATCACGCGCCCGTACTCCGAAGCGATCGTCGACGCGCGCTCCCCGCCGTCCGCGGCCAGCCTCGTGCCGGTCCGGACGTGGGAGGACGTGGTGAAGGCGGCCGACACGCTCGGGGTTCCGATCCTGCGGGTCGTACGCCCGCCCGTCGAGGGGCCGGACGACCCGGGGACCACCTCGTTCTACGTCGTTTCGGGGACCACGGCGTTCGTCTACGTTCACGGCGGCCGGGCGAACGCCCCGGCGGCTGCCGCCACTCCGGGCCACCTCCCGGCGCCGGCCGCCCCCCCGAAGCCGCTCACGGCGGCGGTGCGGGAGTGGCAAGCGAGGTACCCCCGGATCCCGGGGATCGACCAGGCGAACCTCGAGACGTTCGTCGAATGGACCGACCGGATCAGCGACCGCCTCCGCTGGTTCCGGCCGTCGAGCTCGCTGCGGCAGGACTCCGAGGAGCTCCTGCTCCGGGCGATCGGTCTCGCCCAGCGCGGCAGTCTAGACGCCGCATGGGTGATCCTCGGCCAGCTGTATGTCCGGCTCGGGCCGTGGGAGACCCCGGCGAAGGCCGGGTCGCGGACGCCCCCGGCGCCTCCGGGGCGCGCCGGCTGACGGCCTCGAGGTCGCCTTCGGATCCGGAGGGTGAGGGCGGTCGGCGCGCCCTCCGAGATGGTACGGACGATTGAAGCGAATGCTCTGTAGGATGGCGCGCGACGATTCCTTCGCGGCTTAAGCCCCATCCCGCTACCCGCCCCCGAGACGCAAGTCTCCGGGTCGAAGACATGACGAAGAAGTGGGTCGTAGGCGTGCTGGGCGTGCTCGCGGTCGCCGCGCTCGTGGGAGTCGGTTACTCGGCGTTCACGGCGACGGCGACGGTGAACGGAACGGCGACGGCCGGTATCGCGGCGATCGAGGTCACCTCGACGGGCGCCGGCTACTGCCAGTACCCGACCGGGGCGCCCGCTCCGGGCTCGTTCGTCTTCGCGGAGAACGCGAAGGACACCGTTCTCTCCGTCACCGTCTCGAACCTCGTCCCGGGCAGCATCTGCGTCACCAGCGTGACCGTCCAGAACGTCGGTACGGTCCCGGTCGCGCTCTCGGCCCAGCTGAACGCCACGGGCGGCATCTGCAGCGGCCCGGCGCTCAACTGCTACGACGTCGCCACGACCTCGGGACTCTCCTCGGCGGCCGGGATCTTCTCCGTGCCGGCGTTCGCGAACCTCGGCGGCCCGTACCTCGACTCCATCTCGGTGTCGATCCCGGCCGGTTCGACCTCCGCTCCCGCGAGCGGCTCCTTCGCGGTGTTCTACATCGGGAGCGCGGGACTCTGAGCGCGCTCCGCTCGGTCCGCGCTGCGCCGCCCCGCCGGCGTTCGGGGGGATCGCCGTGACCCTCGGACGCTCCGCCCGGTGGCTCGCCCCCGCCGTCGCGGCCGCGATCCTCGTCGTCTCGACCGGGGTCGGCTTCGCGGCGTTCTCCACGTCCGCGACGGTGAGCGGCCACTCGTCCGCCGCCTCGTTCGGGCTCGTCATCACGAGCGCGGGGCTCGTCGGAGCTCCGTCGTTCGTCGTCGTGAAGACGACCGCGCTGCCGTCCGACGCGGTCCAGATCTGGATCAACAACACGCTGCCCGAGTCGACCTCCAATCTGTCGGTGGTCCTCAAGAACATCGGCTCGGTGCCGGCGCAGGACGTCGCGTGGTCGTTCACGACCAACACGCACGGTCCGTCGACCTGCAGCATCGGCGCCTACGCCTACGTCACCGCCTCGAACGACCCCCCGGGCGACATGCTCGGGCCGGGCGCCTCCTACGGCACGAACTGGTACCTGCACTCGGGGACGTACCCCCCGAGCTGCGCCGGCCAGGTCTGGATCACGTTCTCGATCGCCTTCACGGCGAGCGCCGGGACGTAATCCGGGAACGGCCGCCGGTCCCTCCGAGACCCATGAAGCTCGTCGTCGTCGCCGCGTTCGCGGCGGCCCTCGTTGCCCTCGGTGGCGTCGGCTGGGCGTGCGGAGGGGGCGGCGGGGGGTGCAACGGCGGGTTCGACGGAAAGTGCAGCGAGTCGCCAGAAATCGCGTGGGTCTCCCCGGCGTCGACGACCGCCAGCGCCCGGACGGTCGTTTGCGCGGTCACGGCGACGTCGTCCGCGCTGACCGCGAGCGCCAAGGCGCTCTACCCGGGGACCCACTGCTGGCTGAACGCCACGCTCGAGGACATGGGCTCGGGCGCGGTCGACCTCGTGCCGCACATCGCGGCGACGTTGCCGGCCGGCTGCACGCTGTTCGTCTACAGCGACAACCTCCTCTCCGCGGCGCCCGAGGTCGAGCTCGCGCCGGGCCACTCCTACGCGTACCGGGCGAGCTACGGGCTGGGGGCGACCGCGGGGAACGCCTGCGAGAAGGCGAGCGCCACGTTCGTCGTGACGATCACCGCGAGCGGGACGTCGTCCTGCCAGGGATTCGCCTACGACCCGAACCAGGACGGCAACTGCTGCGGGTAGGACCGCGCCGGACGGCACCGGTCGGCGGCGCGCGGCCGAGGCAGGTTTAAACCCCTGGAGCCCGTCGCCCTTGCCGGTGCCAGCCACGGTGCCCGGTCGAGTCCCGTCGTCCTCTCGACGTGCCGTGTTCGTCCGAACTTCGATCGTCGCAGTACTGTTGGCGCTGAGCATGGCCGCACCCGCCTCCCTCGGCCTCCTCGGGGCCGGTCGCGGGGCGACGGCGCACTCTCCGGCGGTCGGCGCGTCGACGACGACGTCGGCCGCCCTGCTGCCTTCCGCGACGGCGAGCCCGAATCCTTTCTCGAACGACATGCCCGCCGCGCGAGTGATCGGCCAGTCCGGGTTCACGACGAGCGCCTCCGCCGACACGGCGGCCGGGCTGGACTCACCCGGTGCCGTCGCGTTCGACTCGGCCGGCGACCTCTGGGTCGTCGACCGGACCAACAACCGGGTGCTGGAGTACAAGGCCCCGCTCACGACCGGCGAGTCCGCCTCGGTCGTCCTCGGCCAAGCCTCGAACTCCACCGATGCCAGCGCCACGAGCCAGGCCGGGTTCGACCTCCCGTCCGGGATCGCGTTCGACGGGGCGGGTGACGTCTGGGTAACCGACTCGTACAATGACCGGGTCGTCGAGTTCGTGCCCCCGTTCTACACCGGAATGAACGCGAACATCGTGCTCGGGCAGACGAGCTTCGTCACCGCGACCGCCGGCGACACCGCGGCAGGGATGAACTTCCCGTTCGGCCTCGCCTTCACGGCGACTGGCGACCTTCTCGTCTCCGACTTCGACAACAATCGCGTGCTCGAGTTCGTTCCGCCGTTCACCGATGGGATGAGCGCGAGCGTTGCCCTCGGCCAGGCGAGCCTCACCACGAAAGCGCCGGCGGCGTCGGCGACCGGACTCTACGACCCGGCCGGCCTGGCGATCGACGCGGCCGGGGATCTGTTCGTCGGAGACCTCCGGAACTCCCGGGTCGTCGAGTTCACCCCGCCGTTCACGACGGGGGAGACCGAATCGCTCGTGATCGGGCAGACGACGTTCACGGGCCACGCCCCGAGCGGGGCGACCGCGGTCAACATCACCTCGCCCACCGGGCTAGCGATCGACAGCCGCGGCGACCTCTGGGTCGCGGACACCGAAATTAACCGGGTGCTCGAGTTCGTACCTCCGTTCTCGAACGGGATGGCCGCCTCCCGGGTGATCGGTCAGTCGACGTTCACTACGGCCGCTACCTCGACGAGCGCGACCGGCCTTTCCGGACCGCTCGGCGTGACGCTCGACGAGCACGGCGACCTCTGGGTGGCCGACCAGACGCACAACCGCGTGCTCGAGTTCGTTCCGACGGAGTACCCCGTCCAGTTCGGCGCCGTCGGGCTCGCGTCGGGGACGAGCTGGTCGGTCACGTTCGACGGGGCCCGGTTCAGCTCGACCTCGGGAACGATCTCCCTCACCCAGTCGAACGGCAGCTACGCCTACTCGGTCGGAAGCGTGGCCGGGTACGCGGAGAGCCCCGGCTCGGGCTCCGTTGTGGTCAATGGCTCGGGGGCGCTCGTCGTCTTCTCGTTCACCTCGACGATCCTCGGGCTGACCCCGGCCTCGTTCTGGACGACGGTCGCCGTCGTCCTCGCTGTCCTCGTCGTCGTCGAGGCGGCGGTGGTCGTCATGCTGCTCGTGCGGCGGCGTCGCGCTCCGCCCCGCGTCCCTCCTACGTGGTCCGAAGGACCCCCGTCGGCGGCCGCCCCGTCGCCGAGCCCGCCGACCCCGCCGCCGAGCTGAACAACCCGCCGGACTCCCGATTCACACCGGGAGGCCGAACGCGGCCCGATGGGTCGGAACGCGGACAGGGCTACCGGGCCAACGGTCCGGTGGCGGCGCCCGCCGGCGGAACCGGGGGCCGGGAGTGGGGGCCCCGGGACCAGGAGAGCGCGGCGGCCCCCGCGAGCACGATCGCCGACCCGTAGAGGGCCGCGTGGAGCCCTCCGAGGAACGCGTGGCCGTACGCGCCCGAGAGCGTGCCGAGCCCGAGGAACACCCGGTAGGCGATGTACCGCGGCACGCTCGCCGCGGCGATCGTGAGGGTGAGGACGAAGCTGAACAGGGTCCCGACGTTCATCAGGGTCCCCCGGAGGCCGCTGATCGACCCGAACGTCTCCGCGCGCGCCTGGCTCATGATCGCGGTCGTGTTCGCCGGGAAGAACATCCCGACGCCGACGCCGCTCACGACGGAGATCGCCGGCACCCAGCCGAGCCACGTCGTCGTCCCGAGTTGCGCGTAGGCGATCACGGCGACGCCCATGAACCCGATCCCCGCGGTCGCGAGGCCCCGGGGGCCGAGGCGGTCGACCTGGCGCCCCATCGTCGGCCCGGCGACGGCGCCGACGAGGTAGCCGGGGATCAGGAGGAGCGACGCGTCGAGCGGGCTCAGGCCGCGGATCCCCTGGAGGTAGAGCGTGAGCAGGAAGACGACGGAGAGGTAGCCGACGCTCTGGAGCAGCCCCGCGAGCAGCGAGAAGCCGAGCAGCCGCTGGCGCAGCTGGCGCAGGTCGAGCATCGGGTCGGCGCTCCGCAGCTCGATCGCGGCGAACCCGACGAGGAGGAGGATCCCTGCCCCGACGATCGCCGCGTACGTTCCGGTCGCCCCGTAGGAAGCGATCTCGACCGCCCCATAGCAGATCAGGCCGAGCGCCGCGCAGAAGCTCACGAACCCCGGGATGTCGAACCGGGCGGGCCGCCGCTCCATGTGGGGGAGCAGGCGCCACCCGAGCGCGGTCGCGACGACCCCGATCGGGATGTTGATGAAGAAGATGTACCGCCAGCCGAGGGTCGTCGTGATCACGCCGCCGAGGAGGATCCCGAGGATCGCCCCGACGCTCCATCCGAACGTGAAGTAGCCGAACGCCCGGCCCCGCCGCGCCGGAGGGAAGACGTGGGCGATCAGCGCCCCCGCGTTCGCCACCATCACAGCACCGCCAACCGCCTGGAGCGTCCGCGCGGCGATCAGGAACGTCGCGTTCGGGGCAAACCCGCAGAGCGCCGAGCCGACCGTGAAGATCGCGAAGCCGACGTTGTAGACCCGCGAGCGGCCCAGGAGGTCGCCGACGCGCCCGGCCTGCGTCGTGAGCGCCGCGGCGACGAGGAGGTAGATGAGGATCGTCCAGATGATCGTCTCAAGCGGCGCGGAGAGGTCCCGCGACATCGTCGGCAGCGCGAGGATGACGATCGTGCTGTCGACGGCGACCATCACCGTCCCGAGCGTCGTCAGGAGGAGGAGCGCCGCCTCGTGGCGCGCCAGGGAGGCCGGGGGCGGCGCCCCGGGGATCGTGGACGCCATGCGTTCCTCGGGCAGGCCGGCCGCGCCGACCGACGGCGGCCAGATAACGGGTCCGCCCCGGCCGGCCGACCCCCGCCGGGGCCCCCGCGGGGCGGTTCCCGTCGTCCGCCACGGTCATAACTCGACCGACGGTGCGAGGGCGTGGCGGCGCCGCAGATCTCCCTCGAGCACGAGTCGCACCCGCGACCGACGCTCCTCTCCGACTTCATCCTGGGGAGCCAGGACGGCCTGGTCAACGTCCTCGGCATCCTGCTCGGCCTTACCGCGGCGGGGACCTCCTCGAAGATCATCCTGATCGCGGCGCTCGCGGCGCTCGCCGCCGAGTCGATCTCGATGGGCGCCGTCGCCTACACGTCGACGCTGAGCCGTCGGAACCTCTACGTCTCGGAGACGCGGCGCGAGCTCGCCGAGATGCGGGAGGTCCCCGAACTGGAGCGCGAGGAGGTGCGCACCGTTCTCCGCGGCTGGGGGTACGAAGGCGAGGAGGTCGAGACGATGCTCCGGATGATCGAGTCGAAACCGAAGGCGTGGCTCGACATCATGATGGCGTTCGAGCTCAACCTCGCGGCCGTCGCCCCGGAGCAGCCCCGTAACAGCGGGCTGATCGTCCTGGGCGCGACCGTCGTCGGCTCGTTCGTCCCGATCCTGCCGGTCATCGCCGGCGTCCACCCGCCGCTGCAGGCGGCGATCATCTCCGTGATCCTGAGCGCGATCGGGCTCGGGGTGATCGGCTGGTACGAGGCGCGGGTGACGTTCGGGTCGATCTGGGTGAACGCCCCGCGGATGATCCTGATCGGCCTCGGCTCCGGGTTCGCCGGATTCCTCGTCGGCCACTTCCTCGGCGTCGCGTAGAGGGTCCGCACTTGGAAGCGCGGGGGCCCCTCGGTTGGGGCCGAGGCGCTAGATCGCTCGGCCGCCCCACGCCGACTCTACCCGGGGCGTGGGGCGGTGCCGGAAGCCCGACCAGCGGACGCTCCGGCCCTCGTGGCGAAGACAGGCGGCGCACCAAATGACGACCTCACCCCGCGACGCGAGCTCGGGGGTGGGGACGTGGGCGGTGTCAGGGTGGCCGCACCGCCGCGCAAGACAACGGTGGGCGCCTCGGTGGGGTACGGCCGGCCCCATGACGTCGGGGAATACGCATTAATGCGTATTAAACCTGTCGCAGGGCGCCCCGGCGCGGGGTCGTGCCGGTCGCCCGGGCGTTGGCGTCCTACTTCTCGGTGAGCCCGGCGCGGGCCCGCAGCGCGTGGTAAAAGCCCCCGAAGCTCGTGGCGGTCGGCGTCCGCAGTCCCTGGACGCGCATCTGCTCGCGGACCTCCTTCGCGCCCTGGCGGAGGTCGAGCGTCTTTGCGGAGTCGTACCGGTACTGGAACGTCCCGGACGGCCCGTGGGGGAACGGCTCCCAGTCGCGGGGGGTCGTCGTCCGGAGGTCCTGGGGCCGCTTGCCGTCGGTCGGGGAGAACGGCGGCAGCGTGAGGTGCTCCTCGGTGAGCCAGAGCATCGTCGCGTCGCGGATCGCCTGGGCGGTCGTCTCGTCCAGCGCGCCCGGCGCGACCTGCGCCTGGACCCAGCCGACGAGCGCGTCGAACGTCTTCTCCGCGTTGTCCTCGAGCATCTGCAGGACCGCGAGCCGGATCGCACTGCGCCGGAGCTGGTGGATCCCCGTCTCGCTGAGCCGGTAGTCGGCCGTCAGCCCGAGGAGGCTCTCGGCGTTGTCGGCGAGGTCGGCGAGCGAGAGGACGAACAGCGGCGTCGCCGCCTCCTCCGCCGAAACGAACCAGAGCGAGAACTCGCGTCCGTTGGTGAGCAGGACGAGCGGGACCTTCGCCTCCTTCGCCCGCTCGGCGACCGGCCCGACGTCCCGCACGTTCGCGGTCCGCTCCCGCACCTCGAGGAAGAGGCGCGGGCGGCCCTCCGTGTTGAGGAGCGCGTAATCGACCGGCTCCTTGCGGGAACCGGACGTGAAGTCGAGGAACACCTGGCGCTTGTCGTGCGGGTCCCAGCCGAGGGACGTCAGGAACGGATTGACGATCCAGTGCCGGATCTGCTGCTCGGTCGCGTCCTGCACGTCACGAAGCACTTCCCCGGCGACCTGACTGAAATCGGCCAGACGACGGCTGAGGTCCGACGCTTCCATCGCGGAAAGCGATGCGAAGTGGGTCGCTTAAAACTACCCCTGCCGAGGCGGCGTCGCGTCGGCGCCCGCGGACGCTCCCTCGCGCGAGACGTCGCCCGCCGGCGAGCGCGCCGACGGCGCACCGCCCCGGAGCCGGGCCGCCTCGCGGTCCAGGAACGGCTCGATCGGCTCGAGCGGTCGGTCGAGACCGGCGTACGGGGCGACCCCTAGGAGGTCGGAGACCAGCCAGTCGACCTCGTACGCGTACAGCAGCGTGGAGCCGACCCGTTCGAGGAGCCAGGCGAGGCGGCGCCCGTTCCGGGGAGAGAGGCGCAGGTAGCGGGGCGGTCTCCCGAACGCCGCGAACATCCGGTCGCCGAGTTCGCGGTACGTCCAGCGGCGCGGCCCGCCGATCGTCACGGTGCGGCCGGGGGCCCGACCGGCCTCGAGCCGGATCGCACGGGCGAGGTCGCGCGTGCTCACGGGGCTCAGGTGGTACGCCCCGTCGCCGAACATCGGCAGGCGCCCGTAGCGGTGGACCGTCCGCAGCAGGACGGTCGCCAGCTTGTCGCCGGGGCCGAACAGCATCGTCGGGCGGACGATCACGTACGGCAGGCCGCTCCCCATCAGCGCGCGATCGACCGCTCGACGGAGGGCAAGGTACGGCAGGTCGCGCTCGAGCTCCGGCGGGGCGTCCGGCACGCTCAGGTGGACGAAGCGGCGGATCCCCGACGAACGGGCGGCGTCGACGAGACGGAGCAACCCCTGGCTCAGCGGCTGGAATCGCCGGTCGTAACCGGGCCGGTACCAGGCCACCGTCAGCACCGTGTCGACCTCTTCGAGGAGCGGGGCCCACCGCTCGATCGAGGAGGCGTCCCCGGCCACGAACTCCACTCCGGCCCCGGCTTCGGAGGGGATCGCGTGCCGGTGGAGCGAACGGATCCGGTGGTCGGAGCGGAACTCCTCGAGCACGGCGCGCCCGACGAGACCGCCGAGGCCCCCGACCACGAGGAGACGGGGGGCGCCGCCCGGGCCGACCGCGGTCACGTCCGCCCGTCGGCGAGCAGCGGGGCGGCGGAGGGCACCGTCGGCGACTCGGGCGCGGAGAAGAGGTCGTACCAGGCGCGCACCATCGGCGCCCGGAGCTCGCCGAGGCCGACGGGGCGCCCGACCTCCTTCTCGACCGACGTCATCACCGACCCGTCGAACCCGCACGGGTGGAACCGGTCGAACGCCCCGAGGTCCGGCGCCACGTTGAGGGCAAAGCCGTGGAGGGTCACCCAGTGGTCGACCGCGATCCCGACCGACGCGATCTTCCGCGCGCCGTCGACCCACACCCCCGGGCGACCCGACACGTGGGCGGCCCGGATCCCGAGCGGGGCGACCGAGCGGACGACGATCTCCTCGACGTCGCGGACGAACCGGCGGACGTCCCGCCCCCGCGGGTCGAGGTCGACGATCGGGTAGCCGACCTGCTGGCCGGGACCGTGGTACGTCGCCTTGCCGCCCCGCTCGACCGGGACGACCGGGAGCCCGCTCGCCGCGGCCGCGCCATCGTCCCCCTCGACTCCGACCGTGATGACGGGGGGGTGCTCGACGAGGACCAGCGTGTCGTCGATCGTGCCGGCGCGACGGGCGTGCGCCAGCTCCCGCATCGCGGCGAGCGACGCGGGGTACTCCCGGCGCCCCCAGTCAACGACCGCCGGCATCGGTCCGCCGCCGCGCGACGTGCATCGGCTCGCCGAGCCACAGGAGCGCGGCCTCCTGGAGCGCCTCGGAGAACGTCGGATGCGGATGTATGGTGAGGGCGAGGTCGCGGACGGTCGATCCCATCTCGATCGCGTGGACCGCCTCGGCGATGTACTCCCCGACCGACTCCCCCGCCGCGTGGACGCCGAGCAGTCGGCCGGACGTATCGTCCCCGACGACCTTGACCCAGCCGCCCGTCGCGTGGCTCGCGTGCGCCCGTCCGAGGGCCGCGTACGGGAAGCGCACCTCCCGGACTGCGTAGCCGGCGGCCGCCGCCCCTTCGCGCGAGAGCCCGACCGACGCGAGCTCCGGGTCGGTGAAGACGACCGACGGCATCGCTTGGAAGTCGAATCGCGTCGGTCGTCCCGCGATCGCCTCGGCCGCGACGATCCCCTCCCGGTAGGACTTGTGGGCGAGCATCGGAGGTCGGGCGACGTCCCCGACGGCGTAGATGTGGGGGACGTTCGTGCGCATCTGGGCGTCGACGGGGATGAACCCGGTCTTTGGATCGAACGTCACGCCGGCGTCCTCGAGCCCGAGCTCTCGGCTCGCCGGACGCTTGCCGACGGTGACGAACATCGTCTCGGCGCGGAGCGTCTCGGAGCCGGCCGGCCCCTCGACCGTCAGCGCGAGCGGATCGCCCCGCTCGAGCTTCGTGGCGCGCGTCCCGACCCGTACCTTGACCCCGAGCCGATCGAGCGCGCCGGTGAGCTCCCGCGACAGGTCGGGGTCGAGCCCCGGCAACAGCTGGGGCATCAGCTCCACGATCGTCACCTCGACGCCGACGCGCGCGAGGAACTCGCCGAGCTCGCAGCCGCTCACGCCCCCGCCGAGCACGAGGAGCGATCGCGGCAGTCTCGGGATCGAGAGCAGCTCCCACGCGTTGACGACCCGCGTTCCGTCGGTCTCGAAGCCGGGGATCGTCGACGGGACGGCCCCGGTCGCGATCACCGCGGACGTGAAGTCGACCCGCTCGTGCCCCCCGTCCGGCGCCCGCACGTCGAGGGAGCGGGGGCCGGTGAACTTCGCCTCGCCCGGCAGCACGGACGCCCCGGCCGACTTGAGGAGGGTCTGGACGCCGGCGCGCTCCTTCGCGACGACCTCGTCCTTCCACCGCATCGTGGCGACGAGGTCGAACGTCGCGTTCTCCGCCCGAACCCCGATCTCGGGTCCCTCGGTGACGAGCGCGTGGTACAGCCGCGCCGCGTGGATCAGCGCCTTGGAGGGGATGCAGCCGCGGTTGAGGCACTCCCCGCCGATCTCCGAGCGCTCGATGACGAGCGACTTCAGGCCGAGCTGCCCGGCGCGAATGGCGGCCATGTATCCCCCCGGGCCTCCGCCCACGATGGCGACGTCGGCCGACCGCGCGTACGTCCCTGCCACGGCGTTCCTACCCCCGACCGGACGCGGCGGCAGGAGCGGTCGAGGAGTAGACGTCTTCGGTCACCGACGCCGGGGACGGGGGCGGGGTCCGCTCGGCGGCGTCGATCGCCGCGCGGACCTCGGCGTCCGCCTCCTGGGCGATCGTCGCGCGGAGCTCCGGTGAGACCAGGCCGACGGTGGAGAGCCAGTGGTCGAGCCGGTCGACCGGGTCGTTCGCCTTCGCCCGGCTCGCCCAGTCCGCCGGCTGGTACCGCCCCGGATCGTCCGAGCTCGAGTGCGCGGTCATCCGGTACAGAAGGAACTCGATCATCAGGGGGCCCCCGCCGGACCGTAGCCTCCCGACTGCCCGGGAGAGCGCGGCATGGACCGCGACGAAGTCGGTGCCGTCGACCCGGATCCCTTCGAAGCCGTACGCCGCCGCCTTCGCGGCGAGGGTCGCCGAACGGGTCTGGCGCTCCACCGGGATCGAGATCGCCCACTGGTTGTTGGTGCAGCAGAACAGCACCCGCGCCCCGAGGACGGCGGCGAAGTTGAGCCCGGCGTGGAAGTCGTTCGAGCTCGTCGCCCCGTCGCCGAAGAAGGCGAACGTGACCGCGGAAGTGCCGCGGCGGCGCTGGCCCCAGGCCGTGCCGACCGCGTGCGAGACCTGCGTGCCGATCACCGACGACATCGAGACGTAGTGGACGTCCGCCGCGCTCGGATGGCACGGCATGTTGCGTCCCCGCGCCGGGTCGAGCGAGTCCGCGAACAGGTGGTGGACGTAGACGCCGAGCGGATGGCCCCGCACGAGCGCCACCAGCTGCTCGCGGAGGCCGGGGTAGATCCAGTCGTCCGGCCCGGAGACCATCCCGGCGGCGACGTTCACCGCCTCCTGGCCCGTGGCGGCCCCGTAGAACCCGACCCGGCCCTGTCGCTGGAGCCCCTGGAGGCGGGCGTCGAGGGTGCGTCCCAGGATCATCCAGCGGTAGGCGGCGACGGCGGTCTTCGCCCACTCGCGACCGAGCGCCTCCTCCGCCGCAGCGACCGTGTACGGGAGGGGGGTCACCAAAGCGGTCGAGCTCACATCCCACCCCGCGACCGACTCGGACGGCGGACCGACGGGCTCGGACCCCCACGGACGGCGGCCATCTCACCGCGCGCAATCTCGTCGCCGCTTTGAACTCTCCACCTGCCGATCACTGCCCCGCGGCACGTCGCCTGCACTTGGAGTGCCGCCCTAACCGAATCGAAGCGTCGGCCCGGAGAAAGGGTAGGCCGCCCCGGAGCCGGTCCTCCCGACGCGCCCGCTAAGCGACGTCGGCGAACAGCTGGTGCGGGTCCTCGAGGAACGCCTTCACGACGGCGAGGAACTGGGCGCCCTCGAGCCCGTCGTTCATTCGGTGGTCGAGGGAGACGGAGAGGTTCATGAGGTCGGCCGGACCGATCGTGCCGTCGGCGCGATAGATCGGCCGCCGGACGATGCGGTGGACGCCGAGGATCCCGACCTCGGGGTAGTTGAGGATCGGCGTCGCGAGGACCCCGCCGAGCAGCCCGAGGCTGGTGATCGTGAACGTGCTGCCGGTGAGCTCGTCGCGGGTGAGCTTGCCGGCCCGGGCCCGCTCCGCGAGCTCGGTGATCTCGCGCGCGAGGCCGCTCAGGTTCTTGGTGTCGGCGTTCCGCACGACCGGGACCATCAGCCCCTCGGGGGTCGCGGTCGCGATGCCGATATGGTACTTCGAACGAAGGACGAGCTCTCCCCGCGCATCGTCGACCGTGGCGTTGAGCCGGGGGTGCGCCTGGAGGCCGGCGACGACGCCCTTGACGATGAACGGGAGGTAGCTCAACCGGACCCCCTGCTTCTCGACGTGCTTCTCCATCCGGTCGCGGAACCGGACGAGCTCCGTGGCGTCGATCTCCTCCACATACGTGAAGTGGGCGGCCCGGTGCACCGACTCCGCCATGTGCTCGGCGATCACGCGTCGGATCCCGCGGATCGGAATCCGTTCCCGCACCTCGGAGTCGGGGACTGCCGGTGGGGGCGACGGAGCGCCCAGCGGAGCGGACGGTGCGGCCGCGGCGACGCTGCCCGTCGATCCGGCCGGCCGAGCGGCCGCAGAGGTCCCGCCCGGCGCGAGGTCCTGTTCGGTGATCCGGCCTCCCGGCCCCGTGCCCCGGACCGTCGCGAGGTCGATCCCCCGCTCGGCCGCCAAACGACGCAGGTACGGCGAGGCGAGCGAGCGGTCCGGACCCGGAACGGCGGCGGCCGCGGGCGCCGAGGGAGCAGCGGCGACGGGGGGCTTGGCCGGGGCCGGGGACGACGACGGAGCGGCGGGGGCCGCGGCGGACGCCGGGGTCGCGGGACCGCCGGCGACCTCGAACGTGACGAGGAGACCGCCGACCTTCACCTTCTCTCCGACCGCCGCGTGCAGCTTCGAGATGCGGCCGGTCTTCGGCGAGGGGATCTCTACGTTCGCCTTGTCCGTGAGGACGCTGACGAGCGGCTGATCCTCACGGATCGAGTCGCCCTCCTTCACGAACCACTGGACGACCTCCCCCTCGGCGACGCCTTCCCCGATGTCCGGCAGCCGGAACTCGTACGGCATGCCCCGCTCCTACGCGGCCGCGACCGCCGCGCGGGCGGCGGCGACGATGCGGTCCTTGCCGGGAAGGTAGACGTGCTCGAGCGCGTACGGGAACGGCGTGTCGTAGCCGGTGACCCTCGCTACCGGCGCCTTGAGCGAGTAGAGCGCCTTCTCGGCGAGCAGCGCCGCGATCTCGGCGCCGAAGCCGCAGGTGCGGGCCGCCTCGTGGACGATCACCGCCCGCCCGGTCTTCTCGACGGAGGCGAGCACCGCCCCCTCGTCCAGCGGCACGAGGCTGCGCAGGTCGATCACCTCGGTCGAGATCCCGTCGGTCGCGAGCGCCTCGGCGGCCTCGGCGGACGGCGGCACCATCGCCCCGTAGGCGAACAGCGTCACGTCGGTCCCCTCCCGGACCGTCCGCGCCTTTCCGAACGGCACGCGGTGGTCGCCGTCCGGGACCTCGCCGGACGCCGACCGGTAGATCCGCTTCGGCTCCAGGAAGATCACCGGGTCGTCGTCGTGGATCGCGGTGAGCAGCAGGCCCTTCGCGTCGGCCGGGGTCGACGGGACGACGACTTTCAGGCCCGCGGTGTGGCAGAAGTACGCCTCCGTGCTCTGCGAGTGGTACAGACCGCCCTTGATGCCGCCGCCGTACGGGGTCCGGATCACGACATGGCATGGGAACTGGCCGCCCGACCGGTACCGCATCTTCGCGAGCTCGCTCACGATCTGGTCGAACGCCGGGTAGATGAAGTCGAGGAACTGGATCTCGGCGACCGGCTTGAGCCCGTAGAGCGCCATCCCGATCGCGGTGCCGACGATCCCGGTCTCGGAGAGCGGAGTGTCGATCACCCGGTCGCCGCCGAACTCCTTGAAGAGCCCCTCGGTCGCCCGGAAGACCCCGCCGTTGACCCCGACGTCCTCTCCGAGGACGAGGACGTCCGGATCGGCGCGCATCGCCTCCTGGAGTCCGCGATTGACCGCCTGGACGAGCGTGAGCTCCGTCACGCGGGGCCACCTCCCTTCGGAAGGTGGGCGGCGCACTCCGCCCGCTCGAGCTCGAGCCGGGGGGGCACGGTCGCAAAGACGTCCTCGAAGATCGAGAGCGGGTCGAGCGCGGCGGACGACTCGGCGGCCGTGACCGCGGCGGCGACGGCCGCCTTCGCGTCGTCCCAGATCTTCGCGTCCGCCGCCTCGTCCAACCGCCCCGCTGCGAGCAACGCGGCCTTCGTCCGGTGGAGCGGATCCCGGCCCCGCGCCGCTTCCACCTCGGCGTCGGAGCGATACCGGTGCGGGTCGTCGGAGGTCGAGTGGGGCCCCAGGCGGTAGACCTGGGCCTCGATGAGCGTCGGGCCGCCACCTGCGACCGCCCTCCGGCGGGCCGCTCGGACCGCCGAGTAGACCGCGCCGAGGTCGTTCCCGTCCACGACGACCCCGGGGAACCCGTAAGCGTCGGCCTTTTCGGCGAGAGTCGCGCTGCGGGTCTGGCGGTCGCGAGGCAGCGAGATCGCCCACTGATTGTTCTGGCAGAAGAAGACGACGGGCGCCGCGAACACTCCCGCGAAATTGAGCCCGGCGTGGAAGTCGTTCGAGCTCGTTGCCCCGTCGCCGAAGTAGGTGATCGTGATCACCGGCGCCTTCCGTCGCTGGACGGCGATCGCCGCCCCGACCGCCTGGGAGATCTGGGTCCCGATCGGGCTTGACGCGGACACGAAATGCTGTTCGGCGAAGGCGAAGTGGTTCGGCATCTGTCGGCCCCGGGAGAGGTCGCGGCCGTTGCCGTACAGCTGGTCAAACACCGCCCCGAGCGGCACGCCGCGAACGAGCGCCACGGCGAGCTCCCGGTACGCCGGGAAGACCCAGTCGTCGCGTTCGAGCGCGAGCGCCGACCCGACGAGCGCCGCCTCCTGTCCGGCGTGCGGCGCGTAGAAGCCGATGCGGCCCTGGCGCTGCAGCGAGAGGCAGCGTTCGTCGATCGCTCGGGCGAGCACCATCGTCCGATACGCGTCGAGCCGGCGGGCGTCGGGGAACGGTTCGCCCTCGGTGGGCGCCACGATCGTCGGGGCTACGCTCTCCGCCATCGTGCCTCGGCGCGCGAGGGGCGGCTCCGATTATAACCTTGCACGCCCCATCGGGGAACGGCGGGCGAGCGAAACGGGGCGGCCCGAACTGTTCCGCGCCGCCTGACCGAACGAGTAACGGTCTTTTGTAGGGGTGGGGAGTCGGCGCCGCCCCTAGGTGAACGATGTCGTCCTCCCCGGCAATCGAGACGATCGGACTCCGGCGGGTCTTCGACACCCGCAAAGGGTTCCTCTTCCGGGAGGTCACTCACACGGAGGCGCTCCGGGGCGTTGACCTCGTCGTGGAACGCGGGTCGATCTTCGGCCTCCTCGGCCCGAACGGCGCCGGGAAGACGACCCTCACGAAGATCCTCTCCACGCTCCTCGCCCCGTCCGACGGGAAGGCGCTCGTCCTCGGCCACGACGTGATGAAGGAGACCGCGTGGCTCCGGCCTCGGATCGGACTGGTCCTTGGCGGGGAACGGGGTCTCTACAACCGGATCAGCGGACGCGAGAACCTACGGTACTTCGCGGACCTCTACGGGGTGCCGGCGGCCGAACGGGACCGCCGGATCCAGGCGGTCCTCGAGCGGGTCGACCTCGTCTGGGCCGCCGACCGACGCGTCGAGGAGTACTCCCGCGGCATGAAGCAGAAGCTCCACATCGCCCGCGGGATCCTCCACCGGCCCCAGATGCTGTTCCTGGACGAACCGACGATCGGCCTCGACCCGAAGAGCGCCCGGGAGACGAGGAAGCTCGTCCGCTCGCTCGTCACCGACGGCGTGACGATCTTTCTGACGACGCACTACATGTTCGAGGCCGAGGAGCTCTGCCCGCAGATCGCGGTCCTCTCCAAGGGGCGGATCGTGGCGCGCGACACGGTCGATGGGCTCCGCAAGCTCGTCGGCGGCGACCGGACGCTCGAGGCGGAGGCGTACGGCTTCGAGGACCGGGAGGTCGAGGCGCTCCGGCGGCTCCCGGGGGTATCGAAGGTGGCGAGCGAGGAGTACGGCCCGTCGATGCGCCTCACGATGCGCGTGCGGACGCTCGAGACGACCCCCGCTGACGTCACGCGGTGCCTTCCCGGACACCCGGAGCTCTCGGTCCGCGAGCGCCGGACCTCGCTCGAGGACGTCTACCTCGACCTCGTCGAAGAGGAGGCCCGCTGATGGCGACCGCGGCCGCGAACTACTCCGGTCGCCGGGGGGTCAGCGCCTCGCTGCGCATCGCCGTCCTGCAGTTCATGGCCGACCCGCAGTGGTTGATCCCGTCGATGATCGCGCCGGTGATCTTCGGTCTCGTCTCGTTCGAGCTGTTCCGAGGGTACGGCGGGCCGTACTACCTCATCTACGCGATCCTCGGCGCGGGGATGATGAGCATGTGGGGCCAGACCCTCTACGGGAGCGGCTGGGCGACCGGCCAGGACCGGGTCTTCGGGACCCTCGAGCCGACGATCCAGGCGCCGACGCCGTACCTCTACGTGATCCTCGGCCGGGTGCTCTGGAACGTCGTCTCGGGGCTCATCGGGGGGCTCATCGTCTACGTGGTCGTCGTCGCCGCGGCGGGGAGCCTTCCGGCGGTCACCGATCCGGTCGGCTTCGCCGTCCTGTTCGTCTTCGTCATGCTCACGCTCGCGGCGGTCGGCGTCGTCTTCGCGGCGTTCTACGTCTACACCCGCTACGCCGGCTTCATCCAGAACATCGGGGAGTTCGCCTTCTACGTCGGCACGGGCTGCATGTTCCCGGTCGTGATCCTGCCGTTCTTCGCCTGGCCGGCGTCCCTGTTCTTCCCGCCGACCTGGGCGTTGGACGCCCTGCGGTACCTCGCCATCCCGGGGTACCAGGGGTTCGGCTGGGGATTCTGGTGGGACCTGGTCGGCGCGGTCGCGACCACGACGGTCTACCTCACGATCGCGGGGACCGTCTTCCACCGGGTCGAGCGGCACGTGCTCGAGGAAGGGAACCTCTCCGACTACTGAGCGGGGAGAGGACGGACGGACGATGGACGGATCGACGCCTCGGCTCTCGTTCTGGAGGAACTTCTGGACGAACGCGGTGATGGCCCCGCGGACGAGCCTCGGCTTCATGCGGGTCGACTTCGTCCTCGGGACCGTCTTCGTCATCCCACTCACCCAGATGGTCTTCTTCGCGTTCGTCGTCCAGCTGAGCGCCGCCGGCGCGCCGTCCGCCGCCAGCAGCATCGCCTTCACGGCCGTCGGGAACGCGGTCGCGACCGTCACTTACTCCTCGGTCTTCTCCGTCTGCCAGACGACCGACTCCGAAAAGCAGCAAGGGACGATGGAGCACCTCCTCGTCTCTCCCGCGAACCGGATCGCGCTCTACTTCGGGCGCGGGCTGATCCCGATCCTAATCTCCCTCGCGACCGTGACGGTCGGCCTCGTCTACGCCTCCGTCTTCTTCGGCGTCGTCATCCCGACGTCGACGTTCCCCGCGCTCGCGGTGTCGGTCGTCCTGACCGCGTTCGCGATGGTCGGGTTCGGCCTGCTCCTCGGGGGCGTGGCGCTCTACCTGCGCACGTCGATCATCCTCGGGAACATCTTCCTGTTCATCGGGCTGCTGCTCTCGGGCGTCAACTTCCCCGCGAACCAGTTGCCGCTGCCGCTCCAGTACATCGGCGACGGGTTCCCCCTGACCTGGGGGCTCGTGTCGATCCGCGCGGCGATCGGGGGCGCTTCGCTCGGCACGCTGTCGCTCGACTGGCTCGCGGTCGGCCTTTGCGCTATCTTCGCCTTCGGGAGCGCGATCGGCCTCTGGGAGGTCTTCGAACGCCGCGCGATCTCCACGGGCGCGATCGCCCGGTTCTGACCCGCGCCACCCCCCGGCCCATTTGTACTAGCCGCGCGTTCAGGGGAACGTGCGGCGCGCTCTCCCCGTCCGGCTGACCGCGTCGGAGCGACGAGAACTGACCCGGTGGTCGCGCACGGCGACCGGCCGACGGGCGACCCGGGCGCGCATCGTGCTCGCGGCGGACCGGGGCGGGTCGCACGCCGCGATCGCCTCCGAGCTCGGGATCTCGGTGGAGACGGCGGCCCGATGGCGGGAGCGGTTCCTGGCGATGGGGATCAACGGGCTGCGGCGGGAGGCGCCACGGGCCGGCGCGCCTCACCGGGTCCCCCGGGAGACGGTCGAGCGGGTGCTCACGGCCACGGTCGGTCGCCGCGCGCCGGGAGCCCGGGCGTGGTCGACCCGTACCCTCGCCCGGGTCCTGCGAACGAACCACATGACGGTCCACCGGATCTGGCAGGCCTACGGGCTCTCGGACCGGACGACCGCGCGATCCAGCACCCTAAAACCGGCGACGCGGGCAGATCTCGTCGGGGTCTATCGGAGTCCTTCCGCATCGGTAGTGGTCTTCGCCCTTCACCGCGCGGCCGATCCCCGACGGCGTCGTTCGGGCGCGCAGGCACCGGGAGCGCCTTCGCCCGACGTCGACGTCCGAGCGGCCTCGGTGCGGCTGAGCGACGCGCTCCGCTCGACCAGCCCTGGGCTGCGACCGCTCGGCCGGCCGCCGGCAGGTTCGTTGCTGGTCTTCCTGCGCGATCTGGAGACACGAGTGCGCGCTCCAGCGCGGCTGGAGGCGATCTTCGATCGGCCCCTGGAGTTGCTTGGCCCCCGAGTCGGGTCCTGGCTCGGGTGCCACCCGCGATATCGGGTGTTCACGACGGAGAGCCCGCCCGAGTGGACGCGTTCGACCGAGGCTTGGCTCCTCCGCTGGGAGAACGCCTCCCTTGACGGCGAGAGCTTCCGGGGCATCCAGGCGTACCACCACCTTTCGGGACCGGCCGCCAGCGAGCGCCCGGCCGAACTCCCCCGGATCGGCTGGACCGCGGGCGCCGACCGGCCGTAGCGGCTACACCCTCCCGGCGGCGTCCGGGTAGTGCTGTCGGAGCCGCCCGCGACGCGGAATCACGCCTAAGTAGCCCCCCGCGCCATCGTTCGATCGTGCCGGACCGCCCTCCCGAGGCCCCCCGTCGGCGACGCCGGTGGGGCCGTTGGACGCTGGTCGCCGTCTGCGCGATCGGCGCCGTCGCCGTGATCCTGATCGCGACCACGCGCCCGACGTGGATCTACGGCCCTCGGGAGCCCGAGTTCACCCTCGAGTCGATCGCCGTCGGGTTCACCGGCTCGGGTGCGGGGGCGGTCTCGGCGACGTCGATCTGTGGCGGGCATTGTCCCGTCCGGCTCAGCGTGGGGACGACCCAGCTGCTCGCGTTCACCGTGACTCCGTCGACGCCGATCGGCAACTGCTCGCCGTCGACGCACTTCACCGTCACCAAGGTCGTCGAGAGCTCCACGACCGGCGCCTTCCCGGTCGACAGCGTCTCCGCGGACGTCCACCACACGGCGCTCCCGGTCACGATCCCGAACCCGCTGGGGGGCTCGACGTGCGTGACGACGGCGCAGATCTGGGTCACGTTCGGGGTCGTCGACCAGGGCCCGTCGACCCAGACCCCGTCGCTCAAGGTCACGGTGACCGAATCGTAGAGGGAGGCCCGAGCAAGGCTTATCAGGTGGAAGCCGGCATTATCCGGAACGTGCCCCCCACGCGCAGACGCTTCCGCCTCGGCGGCAACCCGCGGTACCGCGGGATCTCCGAGGTGATCGGCGCCGTCCTGCTCGTGGTCATCACGGTCGTCCTCTGCCTGTTCATCTACGCGATCAAGTTCCCGCTGACCCCGGCGCCCCCGACCGTCTCCTACCAAGCGGTCACGGGAGGGACCCGGCCGGTCTGGGGCGACCCGACCGACTGCCACCCGGCGAACATGAACCCCGCGGACTACCTCGGGCCGGGGCACACGACGACGCAGTACAACACCTACATGAACGCCTGGTGGTCGGACTGCGAGTACGGCGACACCGGCTGGTACAACCTCATGAACGTCTCGGCGATCCAGATCGTCGACGTCTCGAAGGCGATCCCGCTCGTCGACGTCGAGTTCCAGTTCGTCTGCACGAACTACACCCCGAAGTACCTGCAGACGTACTTCGTCGCGGGACCGCTCGGCTCGATGGAGTGGGTCCCCGGCTCGAGCCAGAACCTCTCCTCGACCGCCCCGACGATCGGGAAGTGCGCGACGTACCTCCCGAACCAGAACGGGGCGAACACCGTCTACTACAACCGGCTCGGCTACTTCGACCCGGTCGACTATCAGCACACCGACCTCGCCCCGGGTCAGACGATCATCATCTACGTCCACACCCCCGACTCGGTGCTGGAAGCTCCAAACCCGATCGAACCGGTGAACACCTGGAACGTCTCGGACGACGACGACTACCACGGGGCGCCGCCGTGGTGCTTCACGGTGCCCGGCGCCTGCACGATCAACCTCATCGACACCCAGACCCACCCGGGGGTCGTGCTGACGTCGATCCCCCTCAACATCCTGTAGCATGGGGTCCCCCTACCCCCGTCCGAGCTGGCTGCGCCGTCAGGCGAAACGCCATCCCGCGATCCTGGTCGTCGGGGTCATCTGCGCGGCGGTCGTCCTCCTCGAGGTCGGCGCGGTCACCGGCTTCTTCGGCCTCTCCGCGCTGAAGAGCTCCCCGAAGAGCCCCGCGCCCCCGGATCTGAACCCGTACGGCGAGGTGATCGTCGAGGTCGTGAGCCACGTCAACTACACCGGCGCGGGTTCCGGCTACTTCGCGGAGCTCGAGGGGCAGAACCTCTGCGGGGCCGCCGGCTGCAACGCGCTCACCTACTACCCCGCGTACTCGCCCCCCGAGATCGGCTTCTTCTTCTACTTCAACGTCACGAACACCGCGGCCCACGACGAGAACATCTCCCAGCCGAAGCTCGGCGTGAGCGGCCCCGACCACGAGATCTTCCTGCTCGTCACGTTCTGCTGCTACACGACCGAGTCGAAACCGTACAGCGAGCCGCTGACGGACGGCGCCAAGTTCGAGCCGAACGGCGAAAACGGCTCGACGATCGGCCTGCGCGGGTACATCTACGCCACCGACCCGATCCCCCAGAGCCCGTCGGGGACGTACGACCTCTACTTCAACGTCACATCGAACTGACGCCCGCCGTCAGGCAGAGCCGACCGCCCGGCGCGCGATCGCCGCGCCCTGGGTGAGCCGCTCGAGCTTCGCCCAGATCACCTCCCACGACCGGGTCCGCAGGCCGCAGTCGGGGTTGACCCGGAGACGTGTCGGGTCTCCGAGGTGGCGGGCGGCCCGCTGGATCCGTTCGGCGACGAGCTCCGCGCTCTCGAGCTCGTCGCGGTGCACGTCCACGACCCCGAGGCCGACGCGGCGGGTGTCGCCGTACTGCCGCAGTTCGGCGAGCAGCGCGTAGGCGTCGTGGCCGGGGGCGTCCCGGTTCGCGAACTCGAGCGCCCACTCGGCGCACGACCGTGCGTCGAGGATCGCCGGGAGCAGGCGGCGGTAGTCCGAGAAGCAGAGGTGCATCGTGAACTCGGCGTCGAGCCCCCGGACCGCGGCCTCGAACCCTTCGACCGCGAGCGGGGTCTCGTCCGGGTGGGTCCCGAGCGCGGGCTCGTCGACCTGGACCAGGCGAGCGCCGAGCGATAGGAGGTCCTGGACCGTCGGCCGCACGACGTCTCGGGCGATGGCGAGGACGAGCTCGCGCTGGGCGTTCGCCCGAGCGCCGGGACGGTACCGGTCCGGTTGGCGGCCGAGGTAGTAGTCGTTGCAGGCCCACTCGGCGAGCGTGTACGGTCCGGTCACGGGCACCTTCAGCGTCGGCGCGCCGCGCGGGCCGACGGTGGCGACCACCGAGCGGAACTCGTCGTGGTGGTACGGGGCGATCAGCCCGACGGGCGCGCGCACGGCCGCCTGCCGGAAGTACTTGTTGTCGAACGAACGGGCGTGGCCGACGAACTCCGCGCCGCGGATCGACCGGAACGGGTGCTCGGACATCTCGATGCGATGGGCTTCGCCGTCGTAGATTCGGTCAAGACCGGCGGCCCGAAGGAACGCGAGGTTGAACCTCGACCGGCGCTCGGCGAGCGAAACCGCCTGGGACGCTTCCTCGAGCCCGATGCGGCCGGCCCACCGCGCGATCGTCTCCGGCGTCGCCTTCGGGAGGCTGCCGATCTCTTGGGTCGGGAAGAGCGTCATCGGGCGATCTCCGTCCGCAACGCCGGGAGCAGGGCCAGCTTCTCGACCGCCGGGGCGAACGGGAGCCGATCGAGCGGGGGCGTCGGTCCGAGGAAGACCTCGGTCGCTCCCAGGGTCCGTACCGCTTCTTTCACCCGCCGGGCGACCTCTCGCGGCTCCTCGGCGAGCGTGCTCCGGGAGTCGATGACGCCGGCGCCGATCCCCTTGCCGTGGAGCGCCGTCGCGCCCTCGAGGGACGACTCGAACAGGTCGAAGCCGATCCGGGCGACGGGGAGCCGGTCGAGCAACGGGAGGACCGGCCGAACGTCCCCGAAGTACGTCCAGACGGAGATCGTCGCTCCGGGGAGACCCTCGGCGAGGCGGCGGTACGCGCGGACGATCTCCGCCCCATCTCCCCGCGGGGGGCGATAGGTGAGCATCGGCTCCTGGAACTGGATCTGCCGAGGCGTGCGGGGGCCGAGAGATCGGAGCTCCGCCGTCATCGCCGCGGCGATCTCCTCGACCGGTGTGAGCGGGCCGGCAGGCGCGTACGACCGTTCGGCGAGGGCCGCGAACGTGAACGGGCCCGGGAGGATCGCGAGATGATCGGGGGAGTCGGGGAGCCACGTCGCGAGCCGTCCGGTGCCGCCCTCGGGGCGCGCGCGCAGCACCGGCTGGCGGTAGAAAGTGTTCGTCTCGAAGAACCGGGTCAACGCTCCTGCCTCGACCCCGGGCCAGGTCTCCGTGAACGGGCGGAACATGTCGGCCCAGCGGAGGTAGCCACCGGTCCGCACGTCGAACCCGAGGCGCTCCTCGACGTCGGCGACCTCCGCCTCCGCCCGTGCGAACGCGGCCTCCGCGGCGGCCGGAGAGATGCGCCCGCGGTCGAGGTCTCGGGTCGCCTGCACGAGCTCCTCGGTCCGCGGGAACGGCCCCGTCGCCCCGATCCGGTACTCCGTCATCGTTCCGCCCCGACCCCTTCCTCTTGCTCGAACGCGCCGAGGAGCTCCACTGCCGTCGCCAGGTGACGCGGCGAGACGACCTCGACGTTGACCCCGAGCGGTACCGGCACTTCCCAGTTCGCCGCCGCCCGGAGCACCCCCCGCCACGCCTCGAGCGCCGCGGCGATCGAGCCGGGGGCGCCCTCGGCGAGGAGCCGCCGCTCGACTTTTTCGGGGATCTCCGCGCCGAGCCAGCGGACGAACTCGAGGTCGTCCTCGTCGGCGACCGGCGCGACCGAGAGGATCACCGTTGATGGCGTAGCGCCGTACGCCCGGCAGAGCCGGCCGTACTCGTCGATCAGCTCCGCCGCCGGCGACGCGTCGAAGACGATCTGGGTCGTGAAGAACGACGCGCCGCTGCGCGTCTTCGTGAGCATGCGGTACCCTTCGTCCTGGCGGTGCGGGATGACGACGTTCCCGATCAGTCCCCCGTGCTGCTGGATCAGCCCCAAGGCGCCGGAGTTCGCCTCGACGACCGACGGGCCGGGGTAGGGGATGTACCGGCTCGTACCACCGATGAACATCACGTTACGAATGTCGTCCCCGATCGCCCGTCGGCACCACTCCTCCAGCTCGGGGATCGAACGAACGTGCGCCACGACCCGGTTGAGGATCGGCTCGCAGCCGGACGCGCGGGAGACGGCGCTCGCGAACCGCGCCCCGTCTCCGGAGCGGTACCGCGGCTCCCCGTTGTGATTCTCGCTGACAAGCTCCGGGACGACGAACGCGTCAACTCGGGGATGGGCCTCGAGGAGCGAGGCGACGCGATGGATGTACGCCTCGACCCGTTCGGGCGACGTGCGGACCGACGGGGGGACTGGCTCAAAGAGGAGCGGGCGGTCCGGGAGCGCTCGCTGGAGCGTCCGCCTCAAGGGAGCCCGACCCCCTCCGGTGACAGATACGGCTGAGTCCGTCGTCTCCGGAACCCCACCCCTGTGGCGGAGCCGCGGGATGCTGAGCATGTCGCGAAGCGCTTCGTTGTCGCACGAGTACGTCAGCTGCGCTTAACGTCACGGATTCGAGGTTTTTGAGGCCAATATGTCGCGACATACGCGACAAGTGGAGCTGACGACAGACAGTGGGCCCTCGAAAACGGGTTACCAGCGACGGTACGTGCGGCGGTTCCGGTTCCGCTCCCCACCGCCGTGGTCGCCTTGGCGGGCACCGGCGTCCGGCCGTCGGCCGCGTCCCTGCTCCCGGTACCGCGGCCGCCCGCCGCCCCGCTCGCGAAGGCCGCCTCCGCGCCCACGGCCGCCCCCGCCACCGCCCGAGCCGGCCGCCCGCGGCGGCGCCGGCGCGGTGTAGTCGAACCCGGGGATCCGGGCGCGCGGGATCTCGAACCCAAGCAGTCGCTCCACCCGACCGAAGTCCGACTGTTCCTCGGGCGCGACGAACGTGTACGCATCTCCCTGGCGCTGGGCGCGAGCCGTCCGGCCGACCCGGTGTACGTAGACCTCCGGCTCGTTCGGCACGTCAAAGTTCACGACGTGGCTGACCCCCTCGACGTCAATCCCGCGCGCGGCGATGTCGGTCGCAACGAGCACACGGTGATCCCCCTCACGGAACCCCTCGAGCGCGTGGACCCGCTGGCTCTGGCTGCGGTTCCCGTGGATCACCGCCGCGGGGATCCCCCACTGGGTCAGCTGGCGGGCCAGCCGGTCGGCCCGGTGCTTCGTCCGGGCGAAGACGAGGACGCTGCTCATCGTCTCGTCCTGCAACAGTTCGCGAAGCAGCGCCGGCTTGAGGTGGGCCGGCACCGGTAGCGCGAGGTGGGTCACGCCGACCGCGGCGACGGTCGTCGGGTCGACGTGGACCATCCGGGGTTCGCGGAGGAACTCATGCGCGAGCTCGACGACCGCAGGGGGCATCGTCGCCGAGAACAGCATCGTCTGGCGCGCCCGCGGGATCCCTGTCAGGATCCGCCGGACGTCGGGGAGGAAGCCCATGTCGAGCATCCGGTCCGCCTCGTCCAGGACGAGGATGCGGAGCGAATCGAAGTTGACGTAGCCGCGGTTCATGTGGTCGAGCAGCCGCCCCGGGGTGGCGATGATGATCTCCGCGCCCCCTCGCAGGGCCCGGGTCTGCGGCTCCATGCCGACCCCGCCGTAGACGGCGGCCCCTCGCCGCTTGGTGTAGTGCCCGAGCTTCTTGACGAACCCCTCCGCCTGGAGGGCAAGCTCGCGGGTCGGCGTCAGGACGAGCGCGTAGATGTGACCGGCGGGCAGGTCGAGGGTCCGTTCGAGGATCGGGAGGAGGAAGGCGGCCGTCTTCCCCGTGCCGGTCTGGGCGGTCGCGACGAGGTCGCGCCCCCCCACCGCCTCGGGAATCGCCTTGCTCTGGATCGGCGTCGCGTCACGGTATCCCATCTCCCGGATCCCCTGGCGAAGGGTCGGGTGGAGGGGCAGCTCTTCGAAGCGCACGCTCGCCGCGGGAGCGGCGGCCTTGCGCGAGGGCGGTTCGGTTTCGGCCATTGCGTCTCGGGAGTGAATCCGCCGTCAGGTTAAGAGCGCGAGCCACGGAAGGCGGGAGCCGAGTGCGACGGACCGGAAGGTCGTGCGGGCCGGCCTTCTCCCTAAGGAACGACCCGGCCCGGAAGCGGAAGGTCGGCAGAAGGTCGCTCCCGGAGCGACCGGTCGAACGAGGACGGTCGACAGATCCCTCCGCCCTCCCCTCGAACCGTCGTCTCTTATAGGATGAACGAAACGTCGACTCTCGGGGAGCATCAGATGGCGTCGGCGCGAGAGCCTCCAAGGTTTCATGTGATCGCGGCGTGGAGTTCATCGCGGTATCCGGGGCCGGACGCCGAAGAACGGGGATATTTCGTCGCTCCACCGCCATCACCTTCGCCGACCCGATTGGCGGCGGTCGAGGGTCCCCGGGCGACGCACGAGGAGGATCACGCTTCCGACCCAGTACCGTCGACCGAAGCTGGCCGACCCGCGGAGCCGTTGTACAACCTGAATTCTCTGCTCGGTCGCGTCTGGTCCGCCCCCGCGCCCGGAGGCGGCCCGTCATTGACGCCTCGCGAGTCGTCGCCCGGCAAGGCCGATCGAACGCCGACACCCTCGTCCGAGGCATCGACGCCCGCGGTCGGGGCGATCGCCGCGGGAGGCGAGGGGAGTCGCTCCGTCCGACGTACCGTCCCATCGAGGGCATGGATCTGCCCTCACTGTCGGCTGACCAACGCTCCCTGGACTCGCGCGTGCACGGCGTGCCGCAGCCCTCCTCCGCGCTTCTAGTCGGACACCGCGCGGCCCAGCGGGGGCCGGGTCTCACTTCCCGGCCATAAACGTCCGAATCGTCTTGGGCCGGAACTGTTCGAGCCCCACCAGCCGCTCACCGTCGGAGCGAACCAGCACGGGGAGCAGGTCGTTCGCGCCCACCCACTTCGACGCGAGCTCGGCGTCCGTTCCCGAACCGTTCGCGTTCACAAGCGCCACCGGCCGCCCGGTCTCTCGGGCGATCTCGAAGACGAGATTCGCGGTAGCGACCTCCTCGCGGGGGACGTGCCAGTCCTCCGGGCGAGGCCCCGGCGGGGGCGTTCGGTCGGGGAACCACGACGCCGGAATGACCGAACCGAACAGCCGCGCGCCCACCGAGGTCCCGATCAGCGGGCTCAGCGTTTCCGGCGGGCCGGGTTCGCCCGAGACGAAGAGCAGGAAGCTCCCCGGAGCGGGAGGTGTCGCCATCGCGCCGCGAGGGCGCCGGGGCACTTAGCGCGTCGTCCCCCTCGTGGCTTCCCGGCGGACAGGTTCGGGTACGGAGGGCGACGACTCCGAGGGTCGTCCCCGGCCGAGACTCAACGGAGGATGAGATTCAGGTTGCCGGCGAACTTCGAGGCGGGGGTCTTGATCGTCACGTTGAGTTGGACCGTCGACATCCCGGGGATCGTCCGGGGCACCTGGACGTTGTAGAGGGTAAAGCCGGTCGTATTGGTGCCGATCCCGTGGATCGTGCAGGCGGTCGAGTTGTAGTTCGGCACGCCGAAATCGATCGTCGTGTTCGTGCTCAACGACCCGTTGAAGCCGAGGTACCCGATCTGATCGGTGTTGAGGTCGCAGACGTTGTCGGGGGCGTAGAAGTTGATGTCGAACACCTGAACCGGTGCGGGGGGGGCGGAGAGGAAGAGGAACGAGAGCACCCCGCCAACGAGCAGCAGGACCACGAGGATCACCACGACCACGACTAACCGACGGTGCCGAGGGGGTGGAGGACCGTCGGCCGGCGCAAACAGCGGCGCGGGATACCCCTCGGGGGTCGGAGCAGTGGACGGGAGCGGAGCCGGGGGCGCGGGGGCCGCACCGGCCGGGGCGACCGCGGCTCCGCAGTACGTGCAGAAGCCGGCGCCCGGCGCGAGCGGGGCGCCGCAGCTAGCGCACTTTGAACTGACCACGAGGACGCGGAACGGGTGCCAGTATTTGTAGAGGGCCGGACCGAGTGGCCTCCGAAGGTCCGGCGAGGCCGTGGGTCGCCCCCATCGAAGGCCTCATCCGCCGGTCGCCGTGAACGGCGCGGCGTTCCGTGACCGCGGATCCGATCCTCCTTGCGCTCCTCATCTTCGCCGCGGTCGCGGCGTTGCAGCTGCCCGGGAAGTCGAACTTCGGGGTGATCACGCTCGCCACCCGGCATCCCGCGAAGGACGTCTTCGTCGGGGCGTCGCTCGGCCTCGGGGTGGCGACCGCCGTCTCCGTGTCGATCGGATACGGGGCGGAGACGGTCCTCGGACCGTACCTCACCTGGGTGAAGGTCGTCGGCGGGATCGCGCTGATCGCCTTCGGGGTGCGCGAGATCGCTCGCGCCCCGGCCCCGGTGCACGAGCCCGGGGAAGGCACCCCCCAGATCGCGCAGACCGCCCGACAAGTGCGGTCGGTCGCGTTCGGTCTCGCATTCCTCCTCGAGATGGGCGACAACACCCAGATCCTCTCGATCCTGTTCGTGGCGTCGACCCACAACGTGCTCCTCGTCTACGTCGCCGCGACCGCGGCGCTCGTGACCGTCACCGCGCTCTCGTCGCACGCCGCCCGGTACCTTCGGGAGCACGTGCCCGAGGAGCACCTTCGGGTCGTGCTCGGCACGCTCCTCATCGCGGTGGGGGCTCTGACCATCGTGCTGTCAGCGTACCCGACGATCTTGCCGATCTCGTTGTGACGGAGCGGCCCACGAATTCCGGGCCGAAAACAGCCGCGGCGGACATCCCCGCCCGGAACTCGGACGGCGGTCCGACCTATCCTACGGTTGCAGGTTGCACCCGTGCGGCCGGTGACGCCGGTGCGAGGGGAGGTCCGGTTCCACCGCTCGCACCGGGAGACGCGGCCGCGGCACGGGAGAAGGAGAGGTAGATCGTCTCATTCCCCCCCTCGACCGTGAAGGTGCCCGACCATTCGGTCGTCCCGTTGGCGACCAGCGAATAGTGTTGGATCGGGGTGACCTTCCAGACGTACGTCCCGTTCCGAAGGTCCACGAGGAGATCGTCGCTCCGCGTCCGTCCGCTCGTCCGCATACCCGCGCACCCCGTCTCGTTGCGGTGCGGCACCGTACAGGCGACGCTCAGGTGCCAACCGTGCCCCGAGGGCAGTCCGAACTCCGCGAACGCCACGGCGTAGAGGAGCGGCCGGAACTGAACCGTGAGCGATCGCGAACTCGATAGGAGGTGGGCGGTCCCGTCCCCGGGCCCCACAACGCCGTGCTGGCGCACGGTCTCGGAGTATCCCGGCGGAGTGACCACTGCGTACGAGTAGTTCCCCGGAGTGAGGTTCTCGAACTGGATCGAGGTCGCGACCGTGCAGCGCGGCAGGACGATATCCACGCACCAACTCTCCCCGGCGAGAAGCCCTCCTTCGTGGAACTTCACGGTGCGCGTCCCGCCCTTCTCGAACTCGACCGGAACGGAAAGAGGCGAGCCGCCCACGGAGAGGGTCCCCGTGGAATGCAGTCCTGAGGCGACCGCCTCCACACGCTCCCCCGCGGGCCCGGTGACCAGGTACGCGTAGCTGCCGGAGAAAAGAGTGAACGAGATCGAGGAGGTGGTGGCCGCGTGGAGCCGACCATTGACCGCGATCGACCACGGGGCGCCGGTCGGGAGCCCCGACTCCTCGACCGAGATCGAGTGGGGAACCCCGGGGAACAGTCCCACCGCGGCCACCCCGACCTTCGACTGGTTGGAATCGAACGAGAAGGAACCCGACCTCTGCCGGCCGATCAAATCGGTCGGCGTCTGCGCCCACGACGTCCCCCGAACATCGACGATCGTGAAGGAACTGTTGGTGACGTCGCCGAACAGATTCTCGGTGGCCTCGACCCCGAGATAGATGGTCGCTCCCGCGGGGAGCGAGAGCGTCGATTGGTTGATGGCGGAGCCCGAGTCGAAGGTGTACCCTTCGGTGTTGAAGAAGGCGTACACTGCGACATCGATCACGTAGGCGCCCGCCGCACCGTCCCAGGTAACCGTTTGATTTCCCGGGGCCGGCGAACCCGCGGCGATCCCGATGAAGCCCTGCGACGAGACGACCGAGATCCCAGTCGGTAGGACCGGCGTCAGGTCTCGGCCGGCCCCGATCCCGCTGAACGACCAGACCACGATCTCGATCGACGGAACGGCGCCCGGGACCCGGAACGACTGGTTGAACGGGCCGTACGCTGATCCCTCCACGGTCTTCGCGATCAGGTCCAGACACGGCGACGATCCGTTCGTGAACGAGACCTGCTGGCGAGCGTTCGTTCCCTCGACCGACAATGTTCCGGTCGACGGGTCGGCGACGAAGCAGGCCGATGCCACCGAAAAACTCCAAGTTCCGTTCGACTCGGCGAACTGCAGCGTCGATCGATTGGACGAGACTGACTCGGCCCCCGTGACGTTGACCCACCACTCAAGCCCCGGAGGGAGCCCACTCTCCTGGACGACGACCTGGTAGGTACGGGGCGAGTACTCGAGCGTCGGCGCCGTCACGTTCTGACCGGCCACGGAGACGGTCGGCCCGTGGGACTCGGCCGCCAGAACGTAGCCGGGGACCTGAGAGATCGTCGAGGCGTACGTCCCGTTCGGGACGAGGATCATCAACGAATCGCCCGTCGTACCGACGATGGAGTCGTTGAGGGCGGCCGACCAGGGGGTGCCGGTCGGCAGTCCCTGTTCCACGTACGTCACGGTGTACTCGCGACCGACAAAGATCTCGAGCGAGATCCGACCGTACGGGGCCGACCCGTTCGTGGCGTTCACCCCGAGTCGATACTCTCCCGCGGTCACCGAGGGGGGCAGGGAGAACGTGACCGAGGCCGAGAATGGGGCCGAGCCGCTGCTCGGAGAGATCGAAGCCGTCCAGCCGTGGGGAACGTGGTACAGGGAAAGGGAGACCGCAGCGGTGGGGGAGAGCGCGCCGACGGAGACCGGCCAGGTGTAGGGCCCCGACTCGGCGGAAGGGGGTATCTCGAGCGGGCCCGGCCCAGTCCCCGAGGCGAGGGAGAACGGCTCGTTCTCGACCGTGACGTTCGTCCCCGCGAAGGCAGTGGGGCGGCTCCCCGGCGGGAAGGCGCTCCAACTGCTCACCGCATCTCCGCCGGCGGAGTTGTTCGTGAAGAACAGGTCGTACGGGACGTTCGGCCCGGACGTGCCGTACACCTCTTCGTAGTCGGAGTAATCGTAGTACGAACCCGATCTGCAGGAGTAGGTGCGCTGCAGCAGGAATTCGCTGCCCCCGGTTCCCGCGGTGAGCGACCAAACGGGGATGACCTGTCCGACCCCGACGACCGTGAAGTTGACGAACCCGTGCGAGACCGACATCTCGAAGGAGTACGTCAAACCGTCGTGCAGCGGAAACGCCCCCGGGCTGTAGTAGTAGGTTCCGGCGCAGTACGACGTCGTGGAGTAGGCGATCTCCCAGCTGCCGTAGTCGTTCGCGAAGCCGAGCTGATCGTACGACCCGGCGTTGTCCCAGACCGAGAGGATCACATAGTAGAAATTCGCGTCCCCTCCCTCGGGACGGTCGGCCGGCACCTGCAAGTTCACGGCCACGGTCGGTGAAATCAACCGGACCCCGGAGTAGGCGCCCCCGGCATAGTAGTGGCCGTTGAAACCCGGGGGTCCGCCGGCCCGTATCGACTCCGGATGCGGCGGAGATCCGACTCCCGCCGCGGGTGAGACGAGACCGGGGCGCCCGGACGTGCTAGGGGCTCGGTCGGCCGTAGAGGAGTTCGGGTGGGCGGCCGCCGGGGGGATAGCCAAGGTCGGAGCCCCCGCCTCCTCGGTGCGGGCCGCGACGGCGGCCGAGGGAGCGGGACCGAAGGGAGACTGGGTGTTGGGCTCCGCGTTCGCCTGGCCAACCCCCGAAGGCAGCAAGAGGCAGCCGACCAGGAAGAGGGAGCCTCCGACCGCGATCCAGCTCAGCTGACGCCCCGGCTCCGAGCCGAACATGCCCGCGACCCGTACCCAGTCACGGGATTTACACCCTCCGCGGGCTCGCGTCCGCGCGGACACTGATCGCTCGTGCCGCCCGCTTCGTCAACCGGCCGTCCGACCTCGACGGGGGCTGATGCGCTCGTAAGGAGTCCGCTACGGGGCCGACCGTGTCGGCTCGTACCGGAACAGCACCAGGTGGCAGGACTCGCAGCGCCATCCGGGAAACCGAGGGCGCTCTCCCCAGACGACCCCGAACGGAAGGTCCGACAGCGGTTCGGCGTTCAGCTGCTCCGACCAACCCGAACGGGTTGGATCACCGGCGCCCGCAATCCACCCGATCGTAGCGGGCCGAGACTGGAACGAACTCGCCGCCTCCATCCCCATCACGAACCCGGCCTCCATCGCCCGTTGACAGTTCGGGCAGGTCGTTGCGCCGGCCGCGCTCCCCATATCGCGTCTCGTCGCGAGGAAGTTCTAGCGAGGATAACTCCTCTTCGCCGCCCCCAGCCCCGCTCGGATTTCTGTTTCGACTTCTCCTTGTGAGAACTCGCCGACCGCCCCGCAGCAGAGGAAGAAGGTCAGGCCAGACCTAGAGCGGAACGGCACAAGAGGGGAGGGGGCAGGCCGGTCAGCTTGGATAGTAGATCACGGAGAAGCTCGAGCCGTCATTTGATAACGCGGTCACGTAGGCTTGATCCCCGGGGTCAATCGTCATGTCGACTGGCCGTATGGTGGTGAAGCTTCCGAGGCTACCCGCTGTACCGCCGACGGTAGCCGAGCAACCAATGTCGCTAGTGAAGTCCTTACCGATCGAGGCCACTCCAAAGTCTGCAAGTGTCTGCTCGCCCTCTGGCGTGGTCTTCGGGGCGATCGGCCCCCCCCCGGCCACTTGCGGCGCCTCCAATATACACTCCGCTGAAACCCGCTCGGCCGCGGAGAGCCCCGAGAATGTGTCCTCGACAGTTTCGGTCCCGTCAGTAAGGTTGAGGGAAAACTCCGACGATGTAGAATTGTAGGAGATCACGACCGCAATGAGATCTCCGGGATTCACCGTGAACCCGGGTATTGGGCTGCTAGCACCGTTTCGGTCAAATGCATACCAAGCATAGTACGAGGGAACTCCCGCCGCCGAACAGAGGGCTACGGTACCGGCTTGCTCGATGGTCGGATCGTCGAATGGGTATCCGTCGATTCCGACCCACATGCTGACTGCAGTTCCCGAAGCGGACTTCGGGCAGGGCGAACCCAGCGACGGGACGTACCAGGATCCTTCCACTTGGGCAACGCTTCCGTTCGATCCCGAGACCAAGTATCCCGCCCAATTCGTATCGTTGATGGGCCGAGGGAGGAAGGTGGCGAGGACCGAGCCACCGCATCGTTGGCCCGGAGGGCAAGAGCCAGAAATGCTCACGCTCGAGCTCGCTGCGATGTAGCATGTCGGGGCTGGATATCCAAAGCAAGCGTTACCGCTCGCCCGCCATAGAGTGAAGGCGTAGCCCGCACTTGCTACACCAACGAGAGTCCCAGACCCGAGGTCGACCTGAGCTTGAGTCTGATTGTTGCAGATCGTGGAGCCGTCCAAGGTGATCCTGCCGTGGGGACACCCGAAAGAGACCCAGTCCCCAGGTGTCAATGCGACGTTTACGCCTGCGGCAGCCTCCGGCCGCGCAACAAGATTGACTGTACTCACTAACACCGTGATTACGATCAGTACCCCACCGACTACGGTCCTGGTCGAAGAGTTGGGGCGACCGGCGTACCGCCGCCCACGACATAGCCTCGATCGCCGGGGAAGGGCGTCCGTAGGAATCGGTGGAGTCCGTCCCAATCGCAACGTATGGAACATGTCTCCAAGCCGGGTAATATTGTGAGAGTATTAAGTCTGTCTCCCAGTAAACTCAGTTAGTCTACCCCGTGCCTAGTGACTCCACAACCTGCAGCCCGGCACCTCCACTTGCGGTGAGAGCGCAGCATGAGTTCCAGGAGCCAATCCCAGTAATCCACTGACGAGGACCTAAGACGAGAGGAGGCTCGGGTCACATCGGTCGGACGAGTTGACTTGACTCAGGTTCAAGCGACCTTCGGCGGGGGGGGAGGCACCACAGAAGGCACAGGTACTCTACGTCACGTTCGACGGCGGAGCCGTGAGTCTTACTGGGTGATCTACTTCTCCAGTCGACTGACGAAGAACGCCAGAACCACCGGACCGATCGGTTCACCGCTTCCCCCCAGATCCACGTAGATTGTTTCCCGCGCGGCGACCGTTGGGAAGTGGACCCGAGCCACCGGCGTTCCCGACGCGTCCCGGTACTCCTGCTCGCCACGGTTGATCTTTCCTGCGCTGTGAATGTAGGGGGTCCCGTCCGGTAGGCTCGAGGTCAGAGAGTATCCTCCGAATCCTTGGGGGTCGGAGTGGGCGCGAAGGAGGGGGCTGCCGGAGATGTCGTCGAGCGTCGCATCGCCGAGCGAGCCGCCATGCTGGAAAGCCAAGGTCGCGGTGGGAGTGCCGGCGCCATCGACCAACGACCAGGTTCGGGTCGGACTCATCGCTCCGAAATTCTCGCCGCCGGTCCCCCGGGGACGACCGCCAATCTCGAGAGCCAAGCGCGCCTGAACGTTGGTGTTCTGAAGCACGAAGAGCAGGCGGTCGGTAGGGTCGGTGACGACAAACCTGGGTTGATTGACGTTGCCCTCTTGTCGAACCACAAAATTTCGAACAGTGATCGCTCCGAGGGCGCGCGCCATCGATTCGAGGTCGGAGGACCCGGTGCTTTGCGCCCCCGAAGCGTCCGGACCCGCGTCGACCGGTGCGTTGGCGACGGCCACTGGGGTGGCGCAGAATCCGCAGAAGCTACCGCCAGGGTAGACCGGCTTTCCGCACTTAGAGCAGAATGCCGCGCTCATTCGAGCCACCTCGTTGCCCTGGGAGACTAAGGACTTGTCGACGCATAGGCTCCGCTCAAACTCGAGCGCTTCGCCCCGCAGCTCCTTCGTTGAGTTGGCATCTATCGCCTGAGAGCCAGACCGTTCTGGACCATCGCGTCGGTAAGCAGGCCCCTTTCCGAACAATCCCAGTGGTGATTCACCGTCGCAGAAGATTGTGCTGCGGGGGGGCCCGGCGGCGCAGGCTTGGTCACGCCGCGAGTTCTTAATAGCGGCTATTGCCATGGTTGCTATTGCGATGAGCGGCTCCGTGGCGACTACGATTACTGTGAGCCAAGCGACTCGGAAGAGACTTGGTTCACTGAAGGAGGGTGACCAGACCTACGACGAGGTGATCGGGGAACTCCTAGCTGCCCATCCGAATCGACTGACATGGGCCGAGCTGGGACGCCGTCTGCGTAGTGGCGAGGACATACCGATCGAACGTGTGATCGCTGAATCGAGAGCCCTACGAGCGCGAGGGCGCTAGAGTGACCTACACCGTCGCCATGCGCCAAGACGCTCGGCCCGAGTTTCTCTCCCTTCCGCCGGAGGTTCGAGAAGTCTTTGAGGAGGCATTCTCCCGAATGCGGGTCCAACCGTACGCTTCGGGGCCCGGGTTCTCCGTCCAGCAGCTCAAGCCGCCCCGAGGCTGGAAGCAGGAAGTGTGGTCGGTCCACGTGGGGGGCTATCGAGCGTGGTTCGTCGTGGATGGGCAGACCGTGAGATTCGGGGCGTTTGGGCCGAGACCGGGGTTCTACCGTAAGCTAGCTCGTGTTCGCTCTCCCCGAGGAGGCTGAATCCGGGGCGCGGACTTCGCCCGTCGGAAGTCCAAGTCCGAGAGGAGGTCGAGGTCCCTCGACTCCTCGACGTGTCTCTTCCATCGCTAGAAGGGACCCAACGAAGTTTAAAGTCCCGCCGTGGGCCCAGTCGGATTTGAACCGACGACCTCCCGGTTATCAGCCGGGTGCTCCAGCCAAACTAAGCTATGGGCCCATTGAGCAGGGCCGATACCTATATGCGCCGGCCCGGATTCGGGACGATCGGTGAGGTCGTTGCCGGACGGACCAACGCCACAGCGACATCGCGCTACCCTGCTCGAGGACGCCGACATCAAGGGGTGGATTAAAGACCACCGCAGCCCGAACACGGCGAAGACCCAGCTCGAGCAGCTCGACCTCTTCTGTCGCCGCACCGCGACCGAGCCCCACGAACTCGTCAGGATCGCTCGCGGAAAGTCCCTCAAGCCGCTCAAGGTACTCGTCAACACGTGGGCCGACGACCAGAGGCGAGCCGGCCGCCCGGACCAGTACCTGAAAGCGGTGTGGTACGCGGTCGTGAGCTGGCTCCGCTACAACGAGGTCAAGATCGAGTGGTCGCCGCCCTTCCGAGTAGAGCCCGCGGCCACCCTCGCCAACGAGCGGATTCCGACCCTCGAGGAGCTCCGGCGAGTCCTCGCCCTCCTCGGGACTCGGGACCGGGCCGCGGTCCTGTTCCTCACGAGCAGCGGGGTCCGGATCGGAGTTCTCGCAAACCGGTTCGAGGCGGGCGGCATCACCCTCGGGAACCTGCCGGATCTCGTCCTCTCGAAGAACGGGGTATCGTTCGGCAAGACCCCCGCCCTGGTGAGAGTGCCCGTCGGGCTGTCCAAGTCCGGCAGAGAGTACCTGACCTTCCTCACCACCGAGGCGGCCGAGGCCCTCGTCGCCTACCTGTTGGAGCGGATGCGCCGGGGCGAGGAGCTGAACCCGCGTTCCCCGGTAATGGCCCCGGAACCGAAGGCCTCGCACAGTCACTTCCGCAAGGGCCGCGACGGATCGATGTTCATATCCGGCAAGTCTCTCGGGACCGTGATCCGCACCGCGCTCAGGAAGGTCGTGCCGCCGGAGGTCCGGATCCGCCCCCACACCCTCCGGGCGTGGACGTCCAGTTCCCTCGAGCGGGCCGAGCGGGAGGGCGCGGTCACTCGCAGCGATCGCGAGTATTTCCTCGGGCACAACCTCGGGAGCGTCGAGACCAGGTACGGCAAGGGCAAGAGGCTCAGCCAAGAGAGCATCGAGGAGCTGCGGGCGGTTTACAAGCGGTGCGAGAAGTTCCTCAGCACCGCTCCGACCGCCGAGGCCGACCTCACGACGAAGCGGCTCGTCTTGCTCGCCGTCGGCTACTCCGAGGAACAGGTCGACAGGATGAACGTGCCGTCGCTCACTCCCGAGGAACTGATCGAGGCCGTTACGAAGAGCCCCGCCCGGACCGCGCCGAGGCAGCAGCTTGTCGAGGAGTCGGATCTCCCCCGTCTCCTGGCCTCCGGTTGGCGGGCGGTGATGTCGGCGAACGGGAGGTTCGTCGTCGAGCGGGCCGGCTGAGGTTCACCCTCACTCACGTCGCCTTCGACGGCGGGAGGCCCCCAGCGTCCCGGGCTCAAGACCGAGCCACTCGACGATCTTGCCGCCGGTGGTCGCCGGCTCCCACTCCTGCCGGAAGTCCCGAGCGTGCCGGTCGCTCTTCTCGAGGTTGCAGTCGATGCACGCTGGGACCAGGTTGCGCATGTAGTCGGTCCCGCCCCGCGAGACCGGGTTCTTGTGCTCCACGTGCCACGATCCACGGGCCCCGGAGACCCCGTAGTTCACCCAGGAGAGGCGCTTGCCGCAGTAGAAGCAGTACCCGTTGGTCTTCTCCCAGAGCTGCTCGAGCACCTCGTCGGAGAACGGCACCTGTCTCCCCCTTCTCAGCCCCACCCGAGAGTTTGAGGCTGCATAAAACCGCCTGACAATCCATGAACAGTTCTTGGCCCGGGACCGGAGGCTGGCCGCGCACGACGCGGGCGACTCAGTTCCCGCGCGAGACCTCGGACACCCACTGGGCAAGGAATCGGCCCCGCGGGCCGACGGGGTCGTCTCGCCGATCCACGAGGTCCCATGTCTCGACCGAACCCAACTTCCCCGGATCCGCGAAGTTGGCGTCAAACCCGGGGGATGAACACTCACCAGTTGAGTTAGGATTGCGCCGCCACACCCGCACGACCGACGAGGGCTGGATTAGGAAGCCGAACACAGCGTCTAGCTCGAACACGGCCTTGGGCAGGTCGTAGTTCGATTCCATCACCTGGAGCACGGGACGCCCGTTTGCCTTGCCAATCCGAACGGACTGGCCTGTGTAGTCGGCGTGGGGAAAGCCGGAATCGAGGTGAGGTTGCCCTTTGAGCCGGAAGGTCCACTTCGCCATGATTAGTCCTTGAGGTGAGCACCAACGACCCGTATACTGATTGCCTACGAAGACACCGATCATCCGTACAGCCGGTTCCGAGTCTACCCGACTAGACCCTCTCGGCGATTGGCAAGATTAAAGTACGGTGCCGTGCCTCCCTCGGCTTGGAATTGGTCCCCGGTGTTCCACCGGAACGCCGGTCTGATTTCCCGCCGAGGCTGAAGTTGCCCGACAAGGCCGCAGTTTTCATCGACGGCGGGTACATGGACTACGTCCTCGCGGGGTTCGGAAGACCCGCCGTGGACTACGAGCGGCTCTCGGACGAGCTCTGCGCGCGATCGGGAGGCTACGCCAGATTCCGGACCTACTACTACCACTGTCCCCCGTACCGGGGCAACCCCCCCACTCCCGATGAGGCGGAGCGATACCGCGTTTGGCAGCGGTTCCACGACGCACTCCTGCGCCACGAACGGTTCGAGTTCAGGCTCGGCAAGCTCGAGAAGAGGAGCTGCCCGGCCTGCGGGGACACGCGCCCGAGGCAGAAGCGGGTCGATTCGCAGCTGGCGATAGACATCGTACGACTGGCCGCGAAGGGGACAATCGCGAAGGCGATTCTGATCGCGGGTGACTCCGATCACGCCCCAGCCGTTCGGACTGCGAAGGAGGACTCCGTCCTCGTCACGCTCTGGCACATGCGGGGCAACCCGAGGACCGTGGCGCACGATGAACTCCTGAGGATGTGCGACGAGCGGTTCGAGTTTACCCGGGAACTCATCGACCGCGTCGTCCGGCCGGCGCCGCCGTAGCCCCATCGCCCGCTCGAGCGGCGGGTTCAAGAGCCGGGCCGCGCGGACCGTCCGGCATGGGGCTTTCGGAGAGGGAGGCCGTGGCCGTCGCCGAGCGGTTCATCGCTGAGACAGGAAGGACGGGCCTAGCGCGGGGTCAGGCGATCCTGCTCGAGCGGAAGTGGTGCGTTCTGTTCCGACCTGTCGACAGCGAGATCGTCCAGGTAGACGCCCAAACGGGCGCGGCCCGGATGGCCTAGCCGCCCGCGATCGGAAGCCGCTCGAGGTGCTTCTGGACTGCCCCGAGGCGCGACTCGAGCATTCGGATCTCCCCGCGCTGCGCCTTCAGCACCGCGAGGAACCAACCGAAGATCGCCGGGGCCTCGATCGCCGCGTAGCCCTCGGGCGTCACCAAGCGGACGCTCTCGGGGAGCGACCGGGCGTCGATTCCCGCCCTCATGCTCCCGAGGTCGCGGACCTGTCCGGGGAGCCCCATGTGCCGGAACTGCCCCGCGACCGCGCGGTCAAGCTCCGCGAGGGGGTCCCCCGCGTACGGCTGGAAGTCGGGCTTGAGCCGCGCGTCCGAGACGTTGGAGGTCGACGCCACGCTGAGTACGTAGCCCGCCGCGATCGTGACCGCCGACGTGTAGAGCGACATCGCGAGCTTTGCCGCGGCGATGTCGTAGAAGTTGAGCTTGATGCTCGAAGCCGCCGAGTACCCGTAGGAGAGCTGCGCGGTGTCGATCCCACCGACCGTGACCCCCCCGACCGACTCCTGCGCCCCGCCAACCAGCTCGCCCGCGAACTGCGCCTTGCCCGTCAGGCCGTCGTCGAGCGAGTTGTAGAGGGTGCCCGTGGTCCCGTCCGCGGGCACCACCTCGAACACGGTCTCCGCCCCGCCCGCCGTCTGGACCTGAAAGACCCCGCGGACGTTCTGCGCCGCGGCCCAGTCGTTCGGGGCGTTAAGGATCCCGGTCCCGGCGCTGAGACCGCCCGTCGTCCCCGCGCCGTCGATCCCCGCGTTGAACGTCTGCTTCGCCATCCATGCGTTGGCGTGGCCCAGGTTCAGCGAGGCGACGACGTTGCCCTGGTTCGGGCCGATGTTGAGAGTGCCGTCGACGTTGGCGACCGAGGCGACCGTCACACCGATAGGTATGCCGGACGAGGATATCCACTCGTCGTCGCATCGCGAGTAATACTGCCCGCTGTCGACCGCGCCGAGGTCCCCCGCGGGGATCGCCCGCAGGCCGACCGGGGCGGCCATCTGCGCGAGCGGGCCGGGGTTCGTCGCCACGCACGCCTGCGTCGCCGTCGGGGTGAAGGTAGCCGGCGGGATCGCGGCGCTGACAACGACGGGGGCTGAGGCCTCGACCTCGACCCCGTCCGCATCGGTGACAGTCAGGGTGAGGGTGAACGTCCCGGCGGCGTAGATGTGGACGACGCTCGGGGTTGTCGCGTCCGGCGTCCCGTCCCCGAAGGACCAGTCGTACGTGTACGGCGGCGCTCCGCCCGCCACCTGGCTCGAGCAGTAGACCGTCAGGGGGTTCGGACCCTGATTCGGAATCACCGTGATCGTGGCGGTCGGCGGCATCAGGCCTCAACCGACACGGGCGGGAACGTGAGCGCGGCGCCGCGGGCCTCGAACGTCTGCACCTGCACCTCGATGAGGCGGTTGAAGTGGGAGCCGACACGCCGCCACGTCGGCCGGTATCCCGGGCCGCCGTGGACGTGGACGAACCACCGGCCGCAGCACTTCGCGGCGTCCCCCCGGAACGAGCCGATGCCGAGGAGCCGCCCCTCGATCGGCCAGCGGGGGACCTCGATAGTGAACTCATGGCCGCAGGGCATGCGTCCCATCAATCTCAGTACAAACGGACGTCTATTCATAGTCGGTGGCCCTATCTCAATAGCGTATGCCGGGGATTCTCGAGACAGTCCGAAATCGCCTCCGTCAGTCGACCGCGCACGACACATCCGGCCCTCTCGGGCTCGGCCTTCTCGGCCCGTCCGGCGGAATCCTCTCCGCCGGCGGCTCGGGAATCGTCGGCAGCTTCCGCGCCGGCCTCGCTACGAGCCCCCTGCTCAATCCGCCCGAGGCCGCCGCCTCGGCCGTCCAGAAGTGGAACTCCTCCGGATCTCCCCGTACCTCCGCACTCGGCGCCGAGGTCCCCCTACCGGACGTCCTCGGCCCGAACCCGCTCATTTACCGCGACCAGCGGCGCGTTCGTTTGGCCGCGACCCCCGGCCAACCGGCACGACCTGGGGTCTGGGCGCCGCAGGACTCGACCCCCGGCACGTTCGAGAAGAGCGATCGCCGCGCGACCGGGTCGAACTCCCCGACTGGCGGAGTTGACGACCGCAGCTTCGCGACCAAGGTTGTCGCGAACGGCGAGGCCTACGCGGTGTCGTCGCCGACCTATTCGCCGGCGGCCCCGCCGGGGCTCGCCTACCGATAGGCGGGGTCCGGTAGCGGCCGCTCGGGGGGCCGCGCCACGCTCGGGGCTGGCCGTCCCCGCCCCCGCGCGAGCCGGTCGAGTGCGGCCTCGACTGCTGCCAGTTCGCCGCCCAGGCGGTCTCCGAGCGCTCCGATCGCCTCCTCGAGCGTGGGGCTCTCGGGAGCGACAGGCGAGGGGCCGCCCCCGCGCTCCAGAGCCGCGACGCGTCGGCGGAGGTCCGAGATCGCGCGGGCCAGCAGCTCGTACGCCTTCGCGACCTCGGGGTGGATCGGCGCGGCCTGCGTCTTGACGCCGGACATCAGCGGACCGCGATCCTGTCGCCCGACTCGGCGGGCGGCACGTAGGGGATGCTGAATCTACGGCGACCGGGCTCGGGCTGCTGACCGTCGCGGACCTCGGATTCGGCCGTCTCTTGGGCGAGCAGCTCCGCGGCCACCGCGACCTCTTCATCTGAGGGGCCGACTCCGATCCCCTCGCGCTCCTCGTGGTCGGAGAGGGCCCGCTGGATCCGCCCGCGGAGGCCGGGGGAATCGACCGCGACGTCGACTAATCGCTCGAGCTTCTGCCCGATCCGCGGCGCGTCGTGCACCCGCTCGCCCAGCTCGGCGATCGCGCGGCCAGTCGCCGAGGATTTCAGCGTCGCCGCGTCGTTCGCCTCGCGGACCTGCACGTCGGAGAGCGTCAGGCGCGCCCCCGCGCGCTCCTCCACGGTCCGCAGCCGGTGCGTGATGGGGTCGAGCCGCGCGTCGAACGCCGCCAAGAGGCGGGCCTCACGCTGTTCCTCGACCCGCTGCCGCTCGAGTTCGGCGACCCTTCCCTTCTCCGACGCAAGCGCCGCCTCGAGGGCGGCCACTCGCCTGTCAACCTCTGGGGACGTCGATCCGTCGCCGCCCCGCTCGAGCTGCTTGATCGCCGCGAGCGCCTGCGCCTCGAGGAGCCGGTTCGCAAGGTCCTGCTGCCGCTGGGCGAGCGCGGCCCGCAACGGGTTCCTCGGCTCCGCGTCACCGTCAGAGTCCGTGGGCGTGGTCCCGACCCCCGCCACGTACTCCTCGAGCCAGCGCCGCGCGGACTTGGCGATGTGCGGCGGGGCGCCGGTGTCCGACACGATCTGCTCGAGCCGGTTGAAGTCGCTGGCGGGCCCCATGGCCCACCGCGAGTGGATGTACTCCGGGAGCCCCGTCTTGGCGCCGAGATTGTAGAGCTGCCGCATCAGTTCGCGGCCGAGGCCGGAAGGGCGTTCCTCCCAGCCCGCGCCGCCGTCGACCTTAGTCCGAGGGTGGTCTGCGTCCCAGGCGCTGCTCGACGAGTCCCAGGACCGGCCGCGCTCGATCTCTCGGAGAAGACGGAGACGTTCCTCCGCGTCGCTCTCCGGGGACGCGCCTGCGGCCGGCGACCCCCCGACTGCGCCCCCGGCGGTCGCGTTCGGAGAGCCCGCCAAGGCCCGCTCGAGCGCCGCGGACGGCACGTGGAGGGCCTTCGCCGCCTCGGAGAGCGTCTTGCCTTCGAGCATCGCCCTGCGGGCCTCCTCGGCGTGCTCGGTCGCCGTTCTCAACTCCTCCGGACTGGGCTCCTTCCGTCGCGACATCCATCTTCTCTATAGTCTCCGCCATTTATCCGGTTTCCTCACTCGGACTCTATCTTTCCCCACAACATTCCCAACACGGTTCCCCACCATTCCCCGGACCTTTCCCCGGAGGTTCCCAGGACCATTCCCCGGGGAACTCTCCCGGTCGGCGGCGCGCGGGGGCTTGGGAACCGTGCGCGCGCCCAATCTGGGAAAGATGGACCACCCGCGAGCTGGGCTGAACGCTGGGCCGCGAGCGGGGAGTGGCGACCGAGTTCCGAGCGGAAGGCGGGGACGATCCTGCGCGAGATGGAGAAGAACAGGGGCGCACAAGGATCGGGTAGCAACCAGCACCAGGTGCGGTCACACGATGTCACCGCACCGAAGCTCTCCGACCTAGGGGTGGGAAAGGAGCAGGCGTCGCGTACCACACCGGGCGGGGCCTAGTGCAGTCCCGGGGTCCCGGAAGGCGATTTCGAGACCGATTTCACCTCAGAGAAACCGTCCGGGACTAAACCGGGACCAACCGGGACTAAACCGGGACTAACCGGGACCATCCGGGACCAACCGGGACTGAGCGGTCCCGGAGGCGTTCTCGTCAGAGGATTCTACATTCCCGGGGCCGTCCGCGGCCCGGGACCGCGCCGAGGGGGGGTCGCCCGCACCGGCCCACCCCTCGAGGATTCCATCGATGGGACCCTCCTGCTGCGGGATGAACGCGGCCGACTTCCGGGACCCGTCGGGGAACTGCGGCTGCTTCGGCTTCCACAGGCCCTCATGGTATCGGAGGAACGCCTCGGCGGGAAGGCCGGCGTCGCGGGCCGCGGTCTCCGATAGCTCCTTGAGGGACCCGAACCGCAGCTCGGGCCTCGACCTCCTCTCCTGCTCCGAGTTGTACCGATCCAGGATCGGCGTCCGGACCCAGACGCCCGCGATCCTCTTCGGCGTCGAGTTCGGGACGCCGTCGTTCAGGTCGATGTCCGACGTCCAGAGCAGGGTCCCCTCGCCCCGGACGGCGTCCTCGACCGTTCGGACCCCGTAGTCCGAGACCGTCGTCTTGATCGTGTGCTCCATGCGGAACAGCATGAGGAAGTCGCGGAACGTCTGGATCGCGGTGACCTCCATCTCGGCCGCGCCGGTCTCGATCGGGGCGACGACCTCCCTGACGAACTCAGACACCGCGGGCAGGCTCCAGTCGACCCCGAGGTCGGCGCACGCCCCCCCGAACGCCTCGAGACCGATGAACACGTGTGCCCAGGCGCCGGCCCGGCGCCCGTCGCTTATCGGAAGGCCCTGGTCGACGACGGCCCGTCTGATCTCCTCGGCGACACCCGTTCTCCGGTCCATCAGGGCTCGGATCGTCGGGTAGGAAGACCTGATCCTCCTCGCGATCGCCGGCCCCACCCGCCGACCGCGCACCGCCGCGGCCGCGCGCTCGAACTCCTTTGCGCGGGCCCGCCGCTCCGACTTCGCGGACTCGTCCATGTGGACGACGAACAGCCGGACGAGTTCGGTGCCCGTCAGCGGCGGGACGGCGTTCGACGTCATCAGGAAGACCGCTCGGGAGAGATAGTCGACCATCGACTGGTCCGACCTACCGCGGCGGGTCGCGCGCCCGCTCTCGCTGGACGCCTTGATGTCCGGCGCGACGACCCTCCAGTTGAGTCCCTGGACCTCGTTGACCGCCTGCGGGCCGCAGTAGGCGTCGAGGTGGGCCGGAAGGCGGAACTCCGAGTTGAGGGCGGATCCGGTCGTGCCGACGCGGCCGAACAGGTCGTCGGAGCACGCCTCGATCAACGTCGTCTTGCCGAGGCCGCTCAGCCTCGAGTACTCGATCAGATGGGCGACCAGCTCGCGCTCGGTTCGGACCAGGAGAGCGAACGGCGCCGCAATCGCAGAGCCCAGGACGGGCAGAACCTCGCGGGGCGTGTAGAAGGAGAAGAGCCGAACATAGCTCTCCAGGTCCTCCCGGGTGGGGACGTGTTCGAGGCCCGCCTGGAGCTCCTCCCACGCGACCAGCTGCTCGGGCCGAACGGGGGTCGGGGGGTTGGCCTCGACGATCCTCCCGTCCGTCGACGGGTAGAAGCCCCACGTGGGGCGGGCGAGTTCGGTCTCGGGCAGGACGCGATGGAGGAACGTCGGAACGAGGTCCCGTGCATGCCAGTGGTCGAGGAGCCGGCCGGCCCGGTCCAGGCGGGAGAGGAGATCCGGAACGGTGGCGGTCACCCGCGACCCCGGCGACAGCTCGACCTCGACGTACGTCTCGTTCTCGACCAGGATGCGGCGGACGGGCCGGAGCGCTCCGGCGACGACGAGGACCTCGGTCTCGTGCTCGTTCCCGTCCCGGTCGTGCGTGAGCTTTACCCACGCGAGGCCCGCGGGCCCCCACTTTCCAAACTCGTTCGGCCGGAAGGGGAACTCGCCGGAGTCGCTCGGGGTCGGGAGGGTCGACGGACCGCTTCGATCGCGCCCGCCCGCGAGGTCGGGCTCCTGGTGGGGCACATCGGGGGCTGATACCATGGCGAGCCCGGCCTGCCAGCGCTCGAGTTCCATCATCTCCTTCGGCGCGCGGTCGTGCCCGTTCCGAACATCCGCGGCGACCTCGGCGACGGGGCGCTTTGATCTTGCCGCCAAGCGCAGTATCTCCTGCTCGACCACCTTCGGAACCGGCGGGAGGGAGCCGGCCCTCCTACTCCGAGGCATCTTCTCCCTGGGCGAGCCTCTGCCCGACCGATCGCGCCCGCCGGGTTAGCACCATTCGGGGCGCGTTCTGACTCTTGATCGCGGCGAGCGAGCCGCCAGCGTACTCCAGCGTGCTCATCGCGTCCGCCCACGAGCGTCGTCCGAAGACCGGGTCGTCGTGGACCTCCGCGAGGAGTGCGAAGACGTCCATCGGATCCCGAAGTTCGTCGACCGCACGACGGAGAACCCGGTCGACCACATCCTGTGGGACGCGGCCGTGGCGCTCGACGATGGCCCGCCGAACTCCGGGTCCGACGCCGAGCCAGTCGGCGAGGCAGCCGCACCGCGCACCTCGACCGAACTGGAAGTCGCGGAACGAGCAGTACCCGTGCGCCGCGCCGGCGAGCACGAGCCGCCCTCCCCCGAGGGAGTCGAGCAGCGCAACAAGGTCCCGCTGGTGGTGTCCGCAGCTCAGCGGGATCGGACCCGCGACGGCAAGGACGCCAACGGGCACGTGCGCGAGGGAAGGACCGCTCGCCGGAAGCGTCTTACGTGGGCGGGCGTTCGGGTCACTCGAGGTGTCCGCCGGCATCGGGCGGGTCGCCTCCCCGGTCCCGCCGGGGGCCGTCGGGCGGTTGGAACCCGGCGGCCAACGGGGCCGAATCGTTCTTCGAGGCGAGCAGGCGAAGGATCAGCTCGCCGACGGCGGCAATCTCCGACGGCGCCGCGTCCTCCCGGAGCCCGGCGGCGGCGGCCCGAATCGGACCCTCGGGGTACGTCGCGACGAGGTGCGAACGCAGCCGGCGAACAGCCTCGGTCACGGACGCACCGGCTCCAGGAGGATCGATTTCCCATCGTAGGTCAGTTTGACTTTGGGTCTCGGCTTGCGGCGCGCGTTGAACGCCGGGTCGCTCGTCCAGTCGTGTGGCAGACGCACGATCACCGAGGAGCCGAGTAGGCCGAGTCGGCGTTCCGCGGAGGCAGACACGCCACGGAAACTATCCGGCCGGATATCTTAAGGCTCGGGAGGAAATCCCCCCGACGTGGTGGTGTTCGACCTCGCCGCGAAGCGGGTGATGGATTCTGACCTCGACCTGGTCAGATCAGGCGCTGTCACGGAGTTCCGCGGCCTCTCACGAGTCACCCAGGACGCGGTTTTTTGGGGGATGGGCAGTCAGATCGCCCATCGACGCCCGGGGGAGAGCATGGTGGGAGCGGTACGGGCGGGGTTCGAGGCCCGTAACGACACTCCCGCGGCGATCCTCTTCGCGCTCTACGGGAGCAGGACCGGACTCTCCACCCTCGTTAAGGAAACAGGAGCTAGGGCGGGCTCACAGGTCGCGGAGCTCCGACGGATCCGGATGGAGTCGGGCGGGCAGTCCGAACGATGAGGCCGTCGCGAGTGGGCTCGATCTCGACTACCATGCCAACGCGCCAGCCGATCAGCTCGGCGACCTGCGAAGGCACGGTGAGTGCGACGCTTCGTCCGCGCGCGACCAGTTCTCTTTCGAGCGGCATCTTAGTGTCTCCTAGGTCGCACTCGGACTAAACACCCGCTGAGCCCGGGTCCCTTCGGGGCCGTCGAATGATAGGTATTGGCCCTGTATGAGAGGTCAATACTAAGCTATGGGCCCTGACCGCGTGACGAGGTTCCACTTTTAGAGATTGTGGGCGGATTTCGCTGACTTTCAGGATCGGGCCCTTCGCGCTGATGCGACCAATCCCACGGATGCCAGTCGAACGCGAATGGCTGCTGTCGGCACTATATTCGCAGCCATCACCGCCGAGCGAAGAGGACTCTGTTCTCGAAGTCCTGCCATATTGTGGTGATCGAGCGAAATCCAGCGTCTTTGAGTTTACGAACGTGAGTGTCGAGGCTAACGTCGGCCCGCGGGGGGCGCTGCCTCCAACGCCGAACGTAAAGGCGGTCGTGTTCGACGAATGCCGACCGAAGGGCCGGGACTCGACGTGCGTCCTCCCACCAGCGGCGCCACGGCGTCCGCTTCTTGAGCGGAGCCTTCGCAGGGAATCGGACCTTGAGAACCTTCGCGCCAAGGAGCGCGAGACGGGGGTTTCGAGCGCCCCATGGCAGATGATCTCCGTTCAGGAATACACCGCCTCGGCGCAGCAGTCGTGCGACGTCGACGTACAGGCGGGTCAACTCCGGGACGGCTAGCCAATGAAGGGCGGTAGTGCTGACGGCTGCGTCGTACCGACTTGACGGGAGAGAATCCGTCCACCCGGCTTGTCCGAGCTTCGCACCGACCCATGAAAGGCGACCCCCCATCGATCCCAACGCGCCCTCCCCGATACGGCGTACGACCGGGTCATGATCCACCGCGGTGACCTGAGATCCGGGAAAGCGACGGAGAATCCGTATGCTGAGCGAGCCGGGACCTGAGCCCAAGTCGAGTGCGAGAAATCGGGGGCCGAGTTCCGCCTCGAGAAGATCGAGCATCGCTCGGAAGCGCCACTCTCGTTGCGGGAAGAACGATTCCTGCTGCTCGTCCCATCGGCGCAACCACTCGTTCCAGTTCGGAGAGGCACTGACGCGACGCACCCCCGGTCATCCGAGGCGCGCGCCTTAAGACTTCGCCGAGAACCCGCGGCTGCTTCGTGCATTCGCCACCCTGATGGTCGATGCAATCTTGTTGAGTGCCTGCGTATCTGTAACGGGCCGAACGATGGCCGAGGCGGGTCGTACAGCCGCGGCGTGAGGGCGAGTAAGAGAGATGTTGGCCGAGCAGAATGGCCCCAGTACTAAGCTGTGGGCCCCGACCGCGTGACGAGGTTCCGCTTTTAGAGATTGTGGGCGGATTTCGCCCACCTTCTTGGTTCTGCGCTCTTGGGACGATGCGGTCGACTCCATACACGCCGGGCAGTGAGGGCCGGCCGCCGGCCTTGTCCTCTCGACTTTTCCTCCCGAGCGAAGCGGTCTCAGTCGCCTGACTCCGCTGGTCGGTGTTCAGAGGGCGCCCCACGCGATGGGTTCGGGATCGGTGGGGCCCCTTCGCCCCCTCCGTTTTGGACTCAAGCCAGGATCGACTTTGCCCCTCAAGTAGGATCCCTCAACCCTCGTCGTCTCGGATCTTTACCTTCTTCAGCAGGTGAAGAAGCGGGCGGGCTTCGGCCGACGCGATCCTCCAGATCTCCTCGGGATCGATTCCGGCGTAGTCGTGCGTCAACCTTTGCCGAATTTCCCCGACCCGGTCTCTTGGGAGCGACGGGTTGGCGTTCCATATCGATGGTCCGAGGCGGTTCAACGACTCGTACGCTTTCCGCAGCTCCGCCTCTACGATGATCAGTGTGTCCGGCGTGCTAGCATCGAAGAACACCCTCCGCCCTCGCCCCGCGTACTCCAACGCCAGTTGGAGATGCTCGATCCCGAGAGAGAGGTGGGTCGCGTTCGCCGTGCGCCCGGCCTTCACAGGGGGACCGCTTCGACGACGATGTTGGGCTGGATGTACCACGGGAGGCCCCGTTCCGTTACCACGTCGACCGGGCGGCCGAGCAACTCCTTCAGAGCAAGTCCGAGTTCTACCGGGCGGAACCGGTGTCCGACGGGATCGACGAGAAGATCCACGTCACTCGCGGCTGTCGCTTGTCTCCGCGCGACCGAGCCAAAGACCCTAACGTTCGTAGCGCCGAACCTCGTTGCCAGCCGGAGAATCCTCGTCCGCTTCCCTCCGATGACCTCTTCGACCCCGAAGCCCCCGCCGTAACTCGGGACTCGAAGTTTCGGGAGGTCGAAGTACGGGGACTTGCACCGGGAGCAAATGTGAACCCGAGGGCGGCGAGGAAACCAAGAGTACCCGCACCGATAGCAATGGGCCATTTCGTAGCGCACCAACGTCTCGCCTAGGTAAGAAACGTGGTTGAATAAAACTTACCTAGACGTCACGGGTACTCTGAGCAGAGCCCTCCCGATTCCGGGAGGCACCCCCGGCGCTGCGAGCACGGCTGGCGGAGAGTCGCCCCAAGTGGACCGCTGGACCCCGGCGAACGAGGCGGCCGCTGACGCTGGAGGGTCCGGAATCCCTCCTCAGTAACGGATCGGTACACCCGCTCCCTAGGGAGACGGCCTGAGTCCCTCGCCGTACCTACTCTTCTAGCCTCAGTTGGGGGTTCCATGCAACCTCCCACAGATGACCGTCAGGATCCTGAAAGTATCCTGCATACCCTCCCCAGAACGTCTGGGCTGCCGGCTTGACGATGCGAGCTCCCGCGGCCTCGGCTTGCTGGAGTACGATGTCGACCTCCGCTCGATCGTGCACGTTGTGTCCGATCGTGAACTCCGTCGAACTGGACGGACCCTCTCTGACGGTAGAGTCCCACGCGATCTCCTTCCGGGGGTAGAGGGCCAGCATGACGCCTCCCCGTAGTCGAAAGAACACTGCAGCTCCATGCTCCCACTCCGTACCGACAATCCCATCCGTTGTGAGTCCGAGGCCGTCTCGATAGAACCGAAGCGAGCGCTCCAGGTCGGTGACCCCCAACGTGAGGACGGTGATCCTCGGCTCCATCGCTCGACGAGAACATCCGTCGCCCGATACTAGGCGTGCCTTGCCACCCCGCGAAACAGTTCTCTGGGCCTGCCGTTCCAACTCTGGCGGCAAACCGCCTCGGTCACCAGCGCGCGGTTCGAGCGAGGTGATGTCGCCGCTCGGAACCGGCTCGGTGCCCGCATCTACGACGGGCAAGGTGGCGACCCTGGGTCGGGGGCGGCCGCCCCCCCCCAGAGTGGCAGACCGCTCCTCGAGGTGAAGTCTTCCGGAGTGAGGGCCGACTTGCTGCCCCGGCGTGGGAGGGGGGTCTCTTGACACTTTCTCGCTTTCTGAGCGGCACCCACCGCAACGAATGTTTCATTACGGTTCCCCCCGCTATATCTAAGCGAGGGCGCCCGGGGAACGTCGGGTACGATCCGTGAGCTACATCCAACGCCTACCGGCAGAACTCCGAGAGTTTCTCGCGCTGTCGGGTCCTCAGTCGCTGCTCGTTCGGGGTCCCCCCGGCTCCGGGAAGACAACCCTCTGCCTGGCCCTTTTGGAGGCGGCGACCGGGCACCGGATGCTGCTCACGAGCCGAGTCTCGCAGGCGGAACTCTATCGGGAGTTCCCTTGGCTGGGGGAGAACGGAAGCTCCCACATCCAGATCGTCGACACGGCCACGATCGAGGCGAACCTTCGGGAGATCGCCCAGACCGCGGCGCAGTCCGCCCGCCTCCTCGATGGGGGCGCGGCGGCGAACCGGGAGTTCTCGGAGTTCCTTTGGCTCCCGTCCCCGGTCCAGGAAGCGTGGAGCCGGCTCCCTCCGGACGCCCCATCGATCGTCGTGATCGACTCCTGGGACGCGCTCATCGAGTCGTACCTGGGAGGCGTCGGCGCGCGGTCCGACGACCTTCCCGACCGGGCGGAGCTCGAGCGGATCCTCCTCCGGCAGCTCGGGAAGGGGCACTCGCACGTTGTCATCGTGCTGGAACGGCGGGAGGAGACGCAGCTCGACTACCTCGTGAACGGGGTGATCGTGACGCAGCGGGAGCTCGGCAACGAGCGGCTCGAACGCTGGCTGCAGCTCCCCAAGCTGCGGGGGATCCGGATCGCGAACGCGTACTATCCGTACACGGTCGAGGCCGCACGGTTCCAATGCATCGAACCGATGCGGACGTATTCGGGCTCCGAGCGGGGTCGATTCGAGCCCGAGCCCGACGCCATGCCCGGGCACATCTGGCCCGGGTCGCGCAGCTTCGCCGAGAACTTCGGACGATTGCCGGTCGGCAAGACCAGCCTGTTCGAGACCGATGCCGAGGTGCAGGACCAGGCGCTCCAGTTGCTCCTCGCCCCCGCGCTCGCCTCGGTGGCCCACCTCAACGGCCGCGCGCTCCTGATTCCGTCCCCTTCGCTCTCGGCGCGGGAGATCTGGGACTCGGTCCGCGGCACCGCGTCCAAATCCCGCTTGGAGCACGGCCTCCGGGTCGTCGATGTTACGGGTCAGCTCGCGGGCTCGGCCAAGCTGACCGCGCCCGAGCTCGCCCCGCTCGTCCTCGGGGCCCAGGCGCTGCTGCCCGCCCCGAGTTCGGGAGGGGCGGCGCTCGACAGCGAGATCCGACGGTTCCTCGCCTCGGGAGGCGCCGCCGGTGGGCCGGTGCTGACGGCGGTGTTCGTCGGCGGATTCGCGTCGCTCGCCACGACGTTGCGAATGCCGCTCACGCCCGATCAGATCGAGAACTTCCCCGCGCTGGCTCAGACTATGCTCGGGTCGACCCAGTCGCACCTCGCCCTGGCGGGCCGGACCGGGGCGCCGCTGGTCGAGTCGATGCGCTCGCTCGCCGCCCTGCACGTCCACCTTCGGGTGCGACAGGGCCGGGTCTTCGTGTACGGCTCGAAGCCGTGGACCTCGGGGCTCGTGCTCACCGAGGGCAGCGACTCGACCCCGTACGACCTGCTCCGGATCGTCTGAGGCGGGGCCGGCGCGGCGCAGGAGAGGAGGGTTCGGCGCCAGCGTGACGGACACCGCTCTCCGCGCAACTCGCCTCTCGACCGGCGCCGCGGTCATCGTCTCGTTCGCTCTCGGAACGGCCGACCCGCGCGAACCGCTTGAGGCCGGGACGCGGGCGCTCTTCGAGGCGTCCCGCGACGCCCAGCTCCTCCTCGATCCGACGTTCCGGGTCGAGGTCGCCAATCCCGCCGCCGCTCGGTTGTTCGGGTCGAGGGGCGGGGACCTCCGAGGCCGGACGTTCGACACGCTGTTCGCGGCCTCCGCCCAGACCGCGTTCGCCGGACTGTACGCCGCCCTGCGCACGAGCGACCGCGCCCCGGTCCCGCTCCGGCTCGAGGTCGAAGGTCCGGACCAACGGCCGATCCCCGTCGAGGTCGATGTCGTTCGCCTCGCCCTCCCGGGGAACTTTCGCTACGGGGCGACCGTCCGCGACCTGCGGGCTCCGGGCGCGAGCGCGGGACCCGCGGCCGGGGCGCGTCCGTACAGCCTTCCGGAGCTCTTGCTCGCGGATCGCCTCAAGGAGCTGGTGTAAGCGGTGGCGATGAACGACGACGCGGCAGCGGTGGCGATCGCCTCCTTCCTGGAGGTCGGGGTGTACTTCTACCTCGCCTGGCGTCTCGCCCGTCGGAACGTCTCTCCCGACGCCCGCGTCCCCGCGATGCAGTTCTCGATCTTCTGGGCCGGGCTGGGAGGCTCGGCGATCCTTTCGGGGATCCTCAGCCTCATCGCCACCTTCCGACTTCCCCCGTTCGACCTCGTCCTCTCGTTCCTGTACCTCGAGGTGCTGCTGATCTCGGCCGCCCTCTGGGGGCTGATCTGCTACCTCGTCTACCTCTACTCGGGCCGCGACCGGATCGTGCCGATCTCGGCGATGTACGCGGTGATGTACGGACTGCTGATCTACTACATCACCGCCGGGCGGGCGGACGGGGTCACCGTGACCCTGGGCTCCGTCACTCCGACGTACTCGGTCACCGTCGCCGGGCCGCTCGCGATCGCCGCCGTCCTCTTGCTCGTGCTACCGGAGCTCGTCGCGCCGCTCGCGTACTTCCGGCTCTTCTTCCGCGCTCAGGACCGGACGGTGCGGTATCGGATCGCCGTCGTGAGCTGGGGGCTCATCGCCTACTTCCTCGCCGACTTCTTCGCGGTCGGGTCGCGCGTCGGCCACGGCCTGGTCGGGGTCGCGATCGGGCAGCTCGTCATCATCTTGGCGGCGCTCGTCGTGCTGTTCGCGTACTATCCTCCCCGAGCGATCCGAGAACGGTTTGGGATCTCGGCGATCGCCGAGGCGCCCACCCCGGAGTGAGCGGGCCCCGTTCGCCGTTCCGGGTGAGCGACCTCGCTGGCTCGCGCGAGGCTCCTACGGCGCGAGGCGCCGGCGCCGAGAAGGTGCGATGAGCGACCGGTGCACCGGCGCCTCGCAACCGATCGTCCGCCACCGTTCGTCCCGCAAACCCCTTACGCTATCGCCTCTCCAAGTAGTCCGAGGATAGGCCCCGGCGACGGCCTCCTCGCGCCCCCGGTCGCCGTCCTGGCCATCGATGAACTCCCCCGGTAAGTCCTCGACGACGTCCGGCGCCATCGGGCGCTGGTGGCACCGCGTGCGCACCTCCCCTCGCACCGAGTGGGCGAACGTCTCCCGGGACCTCGCCCGCTGGGCCGTCATCGCGGTGCCCGTCGGGGTCGTCGCCGGGCTCGGCGCAGCGCTGTTCTACTATCTCATCAACCTCCTCACCGGCGCGCTCCTCGTCCACCTCGTAGGGATCACGCTGCCGTCCGAAGGGACCGCGGTCCTCTCCCAGCTCACCTGGTCGAGCTCGTTCCCCCGGATCCTGATCCTGCCCGCGTTGCTCGCCGCCGGGGGGCTCGCGGTCGGGGCGATCTCCTGGGGGCTCGCCCCGGAGGTCGCCGGTCACGGGACCGACGCGACGATCCGCTCGTTCCACCGCAACGCCGGGAAGGTGCGGGTGCGGGTGCCGATCCTGAAGACCCTCGCGAGCGCGATCACCCTCGGCACCGGCGGCAGCGGCGGACGCGAGGGACCGGTCTCGCAGATCGGGGGCGGGTTCGGCTCGCTGTGGGCCGACCTCGTCGGCCTCGGCGACCGCGACCGTCGGATCGCGCTCGCCACCGGCATGGGCGCGGGGATCGGCGCGATCTTCCGCGCCCCGCTCGGCGGCGCGGTCTACTCGGCGGAGATCCTGTACACGGGCGACTTCGAGCCGGAGGTGTTCGTTCCGGCGATCATCGCCTCCGTCGTCGCCTATTCGATCTACTCGACGATCTTCGGCTTCCACACCCTGTTCGCGACGCCGATCGCGCTGTCGAGCTACGCGTTCGATCCGGAGCGGCTCCCCCTGTACGCGGTCCTGGGGATCGTCTGCGGGGCGGCCGGGCTGCTGTTCATCGGGATGTACCACCGGACCGACGACTGGTTTTCTTCGCGGCGGGTCTCCCCGATGGTCCGGCCCGCGATCGGCGCCGCGATCGCGGGCGGCATCTTCCTCGGCGCGTACTTCCTTCTCCCCGAGCAGGCGCACTTCGCCTCGCTCTCCTCGCTCGCCATCGGCTACGGGTTCGTACAGGCCGCGATGCTCGGACAGCTGTCGTCGGGGAACTTCACGGTCGTCGTGGTGATGGTGCTGCTCGCCGCCGTCTTCGTGCGGATGGCGATGACGTCGTTCGTCGTCGGGAGCGGCGGCAGCGCGGGGCTGTTCGGAACGAGCGTCGTCGTGGGGGCGTTCCTCGGGACCGCGGTCGGAGGGATCTTCCACACCCTCGTGCCGAGCCTCGTATCGCTCCCCGTCGTCGCGGTCTTCTCCATCGTCGGCATGATGTCGTTCTTCGGCGGCATCTCGAAGGCGCCGCTCGGCGTCCTCATCATGGTCGTCGAGATGGCGGGCAGCTACACGATCCTGCCGGCCGCGATGATGTCGATCTTCATCGCCTACGTCGCGACCGGCCGCTCCCACATCTATTCGGAGCAGCTGCCGAGCCGCATCCAGAGCCCAGCGCACCTACAGGAGTACCGGACGTACTTCCTGTCGGAGATCCCGGTCGGAGAGATCGCCCGGCAGGACTCGGAATCGGTCCCCGCCTCGATGACCGTCCGTCGGGCGCTCGCGGTCGCGGTCACGCACGGGCACGCGTACCTCTCCATCGAGGACGACGGAGAGTGGTTCGGCGCGGTCCGCCTCGTCGACCTGATCGCCACCCCGCTCGAGCTCCGCGACGAGCTGCGCATGCTCGACTTCGTCCGCCCGATCGACCTGTTGGTCGGCAGCGACCTCCCCGCGTCGGAGGCGCTCCGCCTTATGGATGCGCTCGGGACCGACGCGGGGGCGGTCCTCTCTTCGACGGAGCCGATCCACATCGTCGGGCTCGTCACGCGCCGGGGCCTCCGAAACCCGACCCTCGACGCCGCGTCGGCGCCCCGCGGGTGACCGCTCCGGCGGCCGTCCCGACGATCCGGCCTACGAGATCGGGAGTAGCGCGAACCGGCCGTGGTCGCCGGTCCAGTCGAACACCATGGGGGAGTACTTCGGCCGTCCCGCGAACATCACCGGCCGCCCGTGGAGCACCTCGAGGTGGACGAGGGTGTCCGCGACCGGCATCAGCTGCGGGGCCGCGGGGTCCCCCGTGCCGCCGTAGCTGAACAGGTGGAACCGGGGCACCCGGGCGTAGAAACCGGCGACGGCGGCGAGGGTGGAGTCGTCGATCCGGATCCCCGCGGTCGCCGTCGTCGCGCGCAACCCCTCGAGCGAGACGACGTACAGCGCCGGGGTCGACTCCGCCCGGGCGCGGAGGAACCGGTAGACCTCGGGGAAGAGGGGTCCGGCGACGGCGGTGCCGCTCGGACGGGCGACCTGGCTCTCCGCCGCCGCCCGGGGGAGGGGGACGATGACGCCCTTGAACTCCCCCAGGCCCGGCTCGTCTCCGGTCGCGGAGAGGATGCGCAGCCGCTCGCGGATCCAGTCGGCCGGCACGAGCGGAGCGAGCAGGCCGAGGAGCCGGGTCGGCCGCACCGACGGCGCGGGGATCCAGACGACGTGACCTCCCGCGCGGAGGGCGTGGGCGACGACCGGCCCCGCGAGCGCGACCGGGAGCGTGTCGGGGCAGTCCGGCGTCAGGGTGAACGCGGTCATCCCGCCGTACCGAAGGCGCCCGAGGGTCGCCGCCAGCGGGGCCGAGCCGGGCCACAGGGAGTCCTCCGCCGGGTCCGGGTCGGGTTCGGGGGGGCCCATCGGAGGACGGAACCCCGAGGGAAGCGGCGGGAGGGAGAGGAACCGCTCTCCGTCCAAGGTGTACAGGGACGGCGGCGGAGGCGGACTGCCGCCCCGTACCTTCGTGACGGCGCACAGCCGCAGTCGTCCGCGCGGGTGCTCCTCGGCCTTCAGCTCCACGAGGGCGTCTGCGAGCGTATAGAGCGGCGCGCCGAGCTCCGGCGTGACGCCCAGCACCAGGTGGGTCGTCGTCCCGAGGATCCCCGCCTGGAGGGCAGCGAGGTCGCTGGGCGGGGCGAGGAACGTGCGCACCGAGCCCGGGCGTGGGGCCATCGAGCGGAAGAACGCCTCGGAGCCGCGGTCCCACGAGTCGACGATGATCGACCCCCGGCCCCGCGTCGACATCGCGGCCACGGCGTCCGCGAGCGGCCCTGCGATCCCGGTGTTCATGCGCCGCTCCTGCGGTGAGAATGCGAGCGGAGGCGAGCCGGTCCCTCCCGCCGGGAGCGGTCGGTCGTCCGCTCCCGCGAACTGCGGGTCGGCGAGCAACATCTGGACGGGGGCCGAAGCGCCGTCGGGGTTGGCGCTCCCCCCGGGCGAGGAAGTCTGGTAGGCGAGGTACAGCTTCGGCCCGTCGAGCGTCGTGAGCAGAGAGCGCAGAAACGTGCTTTTGCCCGAGCCGACCGGGCCGGAGACCACGAGGAACTTCGGTCCCGGCGCCGCCAGATAGCTCGAAAGATAGGAGAGAACCCCGGGGGGCGTCGCGGCGGACGGCGAAGCGACCGGGGAGGGGGACGGCCCGGACGCCATCGGTGTCCCAACGGCTCCCGGGTCTCTTAATCATGCCTCTTGGGACCCCGAGGCGGGCGCGCCGCGGTCCGTGGGTTCGCGGTCGCCGCCCTCTAGCCTCGCGACCGATCGGGTACCCCACCGGACGCTCCCACTCCGCTCGCGCCGGGAAAGCGGCCGTGCGTTCGCCGAAAACTCCTCGAACGAAGGTGATTTAGCGGACGAGCGTCCGGTTCAGGTCCGGGTCGAGCATGCGATTCTCTCGGCGCCCGGGTCGGCCGGCGAGGTCGGAGCGGAGTTCGGGCGCCCACGTCGGTCTAACGGTCCGAAGCACCCGACCACCGGGCTCGGCGATGCGTTCCGTCCGGGTCGAGGTCGGCCCGCGGTCCGTCCGGGGGCTCCCGTGAGCGGCGAACTCGAGCCACGGGCCGAGCGGCCCGCGGGATCGAGCCCCGCCGGACCGGGGTCTCGCGCTCCGCCCGAAGCTCCCGCTCCCCCCGTTCCCGTTTCGCTCCTGGACCCTCGCCCCACCAGCGCCGACGCGATCGAGTCCCGGTGGGTGCCGCTGATCCCCGGGGCGCGCGCGATCCCGTCGGACGTCTCCGCCCGCTCGGGAGCGTTCCTGATGGCCGCCACCCGGGACGATCCGAGCGTTCGACCGTCGGTCCGGCCGAACGAGCCGGACCTGGACGTGCGGAGCGCGCTGATCAGCTGCCTGGAAGCGCTCACCCCGTACCTCGAGCCGGGCTGGTCGCACTGCGCGGAGCACCCGAGCTGCCTTGCGGTCCAGGAGGCGTCGCGCGCCCTGTGGGGCGGCGCGTCGGGGCCGATCCCCGGCCCCGCGCCGGCCGTGCCGTTCACCGGTCCGCGGGGGGCAGCGCCGGACCCGGCGAATCTGCCGGATCCTCGGGACGACCGCCCCGAGGAGACCGCCCGCTCCGAGCTTAAGAGCCCGGTCGCCCCTCCGGGGGCGGGCCCATGACGAAGGTCGAGATCGTTGCCACGGAGAACGGACCGAACCTGGTGATGGTGGACGGCAAGGTCAGCGTCGCGCTCTGCCGCTGCGGGCACTCGTCGCACAAGCCGATGTGCGACGGATCGCACCGGACGGCCGGATTCCGCAGCGAGAAGACCGAGCTCAAGGTCGTTGGGTAGGCGGACCGCGGCCGCTCCCTACAGGAGCGGCGCGTCGTAGTGGAGCTTCCCCGTGACCGTCATCGTGCCGGAGAGCCAGTCGTAGATCTCGAACGTGTACGGCCCCGTCGCCGTCACCTTTAGCGAGCCGCTGCCGCCCGCCGTGTAGTTCCGCTCGAAGACCGTCTTGCCGGTCGGCGCGACGACCGTGAAGTCGAACGACGACGTCTTCCCGGAGATCTTCTGCCAGGAGAAGTCGAACGTCCCGGCGTGCGGGAACGAGAGCGTCTCGGTGACGGAGAGGATCGAGCCGTTCGGGTTCGCGAGCGTCACGCTCTCGGTCGCGCTCTGGGCGACCGGCACGGCGATCAGGATCACGATCGCCGCCGTCCCGAGCGCGGCCGCCGCGACCGCGACCCCCCACCGCCACCGGCGGGCCGGACGGGCCGCGACGTTCAGCGGCGCCGTGGCGAGGAACGGCACCGACGGGTCGCCGCCGAGCACGCGCGCGCATCCGGTTCCGGGTCCTTAGGGATTGCGGAGCGCCGGCCCGGCGGACGGCCGGACCGGGCTTCGGGGGGGCCGGTCGCCCCCGTCGGGTCGACTAGACCCGGACGACGACCGTGCCGCCGAACACCGCGAGGGTGGCGGTGCGGGCGGAGTCGTGCCCGTAGACGTTCCCGGACGAATAGACGAGCGTCGGCCCGCCGTCGGAGATCGCCTGGATCGCGGCGGTCGAGACGTTCTCCGGGGCGGCGTTCGGGTAGACCGTCCCGGGTCCCGTGACCGCCTGGCTCGCCCCCTGGTCGCCGGTGACGGACGCCCAGCTCAGGACGTTCGCCGTCAGGTAGAACGTGCCGTTCGCGACGAGGATCCCGATCGATTTCGTCGACGGCGCGCCGACCGAGTTGTGCTGCACGTGGTCGACCGACGTCGGGAGGCCGTACTCCGCGATCCCGTAGGCGTAGCTGTTCGTCACCTTGTTGCCCGCGATCAGGTCCGCGACGTCGTCCCACCCCGCGATGCCGATCTGGCTGCTCGTCACCGTCGACCCCGAGACCCGGGTGCCGGCGGCCGCCTCGTAGAGGAGGATTCCCGACGCCGCGTAGCCGGCGCCGTAGAAGTCGTTCGTCGCGTCAACGCCGGTGTAGTCGTTCGCCGACACGTGGTCCCCGGTGATCGTGCCCCCCGCGCCGAACGCGACCTGGATGCCGTTCGCGGCGATCGCAGGGGTCGGGCCGATCCCGACGACGTGGTCGGAAGAGACGACGCAAGTGAGGCCCGGGTCGTCGCAGACGATCCCGCCCTTGCCGTAGTTGCTCACGGTCGTGGCGGTCACCGTCACGGTCGCGTGCGACGGCACGTAGCCGGTCTCGAAGTACCCGGTGTAGGCGTAGACCCCGGTCTGCGACTGGCAGCCGAGGAGGCTCGGCGAGAGGATCGCGTTCTCGACGACCGAGTGGGCGAGCTTCCCCGAGGAGACGTTCTGGAAGTCGACGCCGACGATCCCCGGCGAGCAGCCGCCGATCGAGGCGCCCGCGCTGCCCGCATTGATAGTGAGGTCCTTCAGGACGACCCCGCTCGCGTTCGCGACGAGCACGACCGCGACGAGCGGCTGGTTGAAGCCGGAGTCGAAGTCGGCCGCGTTCGCGACCCCGGTCGCGGGGTCGAGGATCGTGCCCCCGTCGGCGGCGCCGACGAGGTGGAGGTTCGGCGTGGCGATCGTGATCTGCTCGGGGTACGTCCCCGCCCCGACGCAGATCGTCGCCCCCGCGTGCGCCCCGTCGATCGCGGTCTGCAGCGCGGTGTCGCCGACGTTCTCGCCGGCGACGTAGACGTTGCATCCGACGGGCGCCGCGGACGCGGCCCCCGAGAACGCGACGACCGCCCCGACGGCCGACAAGAGTAGCAAGGTCACGCTCAGCACGCTCGACGCCCGACGCCCGGTCATCCCCGAGATCTCCCCTGGCTGCGACGCGAACGGCCGGGGGCCCGTAGGGTTCCCGACCGTCCCCGACCCGGACAGCCGGCGGGCCGACCGAGCTCCGGGTATAAGGGAGCGCTGCCGTCGGCGCATCCGGCGGCATCGTCCGGACGATTCGAACGGCTGTTACGGTTCGACGGTCGACGCCGCCGGCCGGGCCGCCGGGGCGACCCGGGCCACGGCCGGGCGGGAGGCGCCGGCCATCGGCAGCCGGACGCCGGGCCGGAAGCCGGGCTCGGGCCGGCCGAGGCGTCGGAGGATCCAGTGGCGCACGTCCGCGATGTACAGGTTGTCGTACGGGCACGCCTCGGCGCACTCTCCGACGCCGCAGCACTTCGTGCTGCGGAACTCCCCCGTCCGGCGGAAGTGGCCCGGCATGTCGACGAGGCCGATCGGGCACCCTTTCGCGCAGTCGAGAGTGGTGCACGCCTTGCAGACGTCCTTGCTGCGGACCTTGAGCTTGAAGAAACCGATCTTCTGGAACGCCTGGGCGAACGTGCCGGTGTAGCACCAGCCCATCGTCACGCAGTTGTAGTTCCCGGTGTAGGGGATCGTGACGAACATCACGTACCAGAGCACCGAGAAGTAGGCGGTGAACAGGAACACCGACGGGTCGTTCCCCTGGACGTAGACCGAGAGCGCGCCGGTCGTGTCGAGGTAGGAGAGCACGGAGACGACGACGAGCGAACCCATCACGACCCCGGTGGTCGCTGCGTAGACGCCCGACAGGCGGCTCGAGAGGTACTTCCGGCCGACCGGGGCCGAGCGGTTGAACGACTTCATCGCGTCGATCGTCGTTCCCTGGTACATCAACGGGGCCGTGCAGAACACCGAACAGACGACCCGGCGGCCGAACAGGACGACGAGCGCCCCGGTGATCACGTAGGTGATCAGGACCACCCCGAAGACGCCGACTGCGAGCGGGTACGACCCGATCCCCATGCTCCAGCCGAGGACGGGGACGGTCGCCGGGGCGGGCGCGTTCGGGAAGTAGAGGCTGAAGTAGATGCTCGGATAGAAGACCGCGAACGCGCCGTAGCAGACGATCATCAGCGCGAGCCGGATGCGGTTCTCGAGGTGGCGGGTCTCCCGCATCTTGAAGACGACGAGCGCCCCCATCTCGATCCCCATCATCGCGAGGAACCCGGTCGACGCGGCGGCGGTCGCCAGGAACCAGAACCCGTTCGAGAGGGCGTTCGTGAGGATCGTCGCGGCCGAGCCGGCGAGCGGCAGGAACGGGAACCCGCCCACGTAGTCAGCGGGATCGATCCGCAGGTCGATCGCGGCCCCCATGAACAGCTCCGCGACGAAGACGAGGGAGAGTAGCGCGAACGCCCAGTCCGACCGCTCGAGCCACGGGACCGTCGGGGTCGTCGAGAACCGGTCGAGGGAGAGGACCGCGGCGAAGTAGACGACCATCTCCGCCGCCACGGAGACGCCGAGGAGGATCGGGGACCCGAAGTACAGCCAGACGAACAGTCCCGCCATCATGCCGGCGTACGCCGCGAAGAGCGCGAGGATGTACCGGGAGAGCGTCGCCGACAGCTCGCGGTGCCGGTAGAGATACTCCATCTCGAAGACGTAGAGCGCGATCATCGCCCCACTGCCCGCGAGCACCGACGCCGTCACCCACGCGCCGGTCGGGAGCGTCGGCGGCGACAGCGCCATGATCGCGACCTGGAGCGGCAGCATCACGCGGAGCGCCGGGCCGAGGCGCCCCCACAGGAGAACGACGGCGACCGCCATCTCGAGCGACATCGTGAGGACGAACCACGGCGAGAGCAGCACGTCGGCGAGCGTCACCCACGGACCGACCGCGCCGGCGGCGAGACCGACATGGGAGACGACCGCGAACGTCCACGCCATCATCCCCTCGCTTGCGAGGACGAGGGCGATCGCGGCGGCGAGGAAGGTCATGCGGAACCGGAACGGCGGCTCGGCGGCGGCACGCCCCGTCTCGGAAGCCGGCGCCGGCCCGTCGTCGTCGGGCAGCGAGAGGAACACCCCGGCCGCGGTCACGGCCATCAGCGCCCCGCTGAGCGAGAGCCCCGCGACGAGGCCCCGGGTGTCGCGGGAGTGGAAGTAGACGACCGGGGCGACGAACATCTCGGCCATCATCGCCAGAAGGAACAGCGCGATCGACGCCGCGCGACCGGTCGAGGCCGACCCTGCGAACTTGACGAGGTAGGCCGTCGCGACGGCCATCCCCGCCGCGAGGGCGGCGAGGAGGAGGTCGGTGTTGGTCAACGGCCCCCCGCCCGCATGATCCGGCTCGCCCGCGGATTCCGCGGGGGGTTTATCACGCCCCGGTCCCTACTACCGGTCCCGTAAGATCGAGCCGGCGGCCGGAACGGCGGGCGCGGGAGCCGCGGAGGTCATAGGGGCCGGGGTCGCGGGACGGGACGACGGCCCGAACCGCTCCGGGACGACGATCGCCGTGAAGTAGATCCCCATCTGGGCGACGGTCGCCGCCGCGAACAGCGCGAGCGAGCCGGTCGAGAGCCAGAGCGCGAGGGCGATCCCCATCAACGCGGTCGCAAGAAGGAACCGGACGACGTACGCGCGAACACCCGAACCCCACCGCCCCCCGCGGTGAGTTGACCAGACGAGGTAGCCGAGCAGCGCCGACATCGCCGCGCTCGCCACGATCGCGCTGCCGACGAGCCAGGCGCGCGAGGCGAGAGCGGGCGGGGCGAAGAACATCATCGCGGCCTGGGTCGCGAGGGTGGCGTTGAGCGCCCGGGGAAGGCGCGGCGAGAGCCAGACGAGCGTGAACCCCATCTCGAGCGCCATCGGGAAGAGGAACCACGGCGACGCGAGCGTTCCGACGAGGACCGCGAGGATCGAAGCCCCGGCCCGTCCCGCCCCGTCGGCGAGCTCGAAGCTCCGACCCATCAGGAGCTCCGCCGCGAGGACGAGGAGCGTCACCGAGACGGCGAGCGTCGCCGGCGAGCCGAGCCGTCGCGGAGCGTAGTCGGCCCCCCTCCGCTGGTGCTCGCCGGCCTCGCGCACGACGAGCGCGAGCACCGGAAAGACGCTGAGCGCCATCAGGGCCGCCGCGACCCACAGGCCGAGGACGAGCGAGCGGGTCCCCGGCCAGGTGAAGTAGATCGTCGTCGCGACGAACATCGCGACCATCATCGCGAGCAGGAAGACGACGACCGACGCGGCGACGACCGTCCGGGTCTCGGTCGACCAGCGAACGAGCGCCGCGACGGTGAGCGCCATCAGGGCGGCGATCGGCCAGAGGATCCACGCCGCGTCCATCCGACCGGCCACTCCTTCGGGACTATCTCGCTTCGCCGGTCCGGGGCCCGGCGCCGGTCCGGGCGCGGTCGGAGCGGGGGCGGCGGGTGGGCGCCGGGATCATCCCGTCGCCGCGGCCGCGGGCTCGGGAAGCCGGGGATCGCCGGACGGGGTCTCCTCTCCGACCGACCAGAGCACCGGCCGGAACGCGCTCTGCGGCTTCGCCGCGATCGCGATCGCGATCCCTCCGAGGAGAAGGTACTGGACTCCCCAGCGGAACGCGAGCGCGATCCCGGCCGGGTAGATCGCCGGGACGGCGCCCCACGTCGTCGGGGCGCCAGCCGCCGCCAGGAGCTCGTTCCCCCATCCCTCGATCCCCCATCCGGCGAACGGGGGGGGCGCGCCGACCGCGAGGAGGGCTCCGGCGCTCAACGCGATCCCCCGGACGACGCGCGAGAACGACCGGGACGGAAATCCCGTGAAGAGGCCGAAGGCGGCCGAGGGGAACAGCGCGACGCCGAGCGCGATCGCGCTCAGGACCTGGTGGACGACGATCCAGTCGAACCAGAGCGCGGCCGACGCGGTCGCCGGATTGACGGTCGCCCAGTCCGCGAACATCGCGAGTGACCACGTGATCCCGCCGATCAGGAGGAGCGCGCGCAGGAGCGTGCCGGCCACGACGCGACGGTCGACCTTCGGCGGCGCGGCGGACGGCGCGCCGGCGGCGGTCGCCCCCGGCACGCCGAACAGGCCGCCGTAGACGCGCAACAGCGCCTCCTGCGCGACGAGCGCGATCCAGACGATCCCGAGCTGGAAGATGCTCAGGTACCAGTTGTTCGCGAGCAGGCTCGTGGTCGACGAGCCGCTCACCTGCGCGACGACCCCGACCCCCGCGGTGGCGGCGGCGGTCGTCGAACAGCACGCCCCGAACGCGAGCAGGGTCACCATCGCCGGCGTGAGCCCGGCGACCGTGCCGAGCGTCCCCGCACTCCCGGGGGCGGCCGCCCGCCGCCGCACCACGGCGACCGCGAGGAGGACCCCCACGGTCATCCCGAGCGCGACCCCGATCGCGACCAGGATCATCGCGGAGACGCCGAACAACGGCAGCGAGAGGACCCCCCACGGGGCGAGGATGAGGTACCCCGGCCCGGTCCCGGGGGAGGTGACGGCCAGGACGGTGTAGCTCCCGCCGAGCGGGGCGAGGACGAGCATCCCGCTCTGGGAGAGGGCGACGAGGCCGTAGACGAGGCCGATGAAGACGGCCATCATCACCGCGTGCGACCGGACGATGTACCGCCGGATCTCGCGGAGGGTGATGAGCGACACGTAGGCGTCCGCGATCGTCTCGTCCGCCACGTACCCCGGGTGGCGGCCCGGCTTATACCTCGTGCGTCCGGACGGGCCGATCGGCTCGTCGAGCGCGGGCGCTCAGACTTCGTCGGGGGAGATGTACTCGCGCCGTCGGGACGGGGGCGGCGGCGGGCGGCGCGGCGGCCGGCCTTTCGCCGACGGCGCGCGGGGCGGGGGCGGCTCGGGGGGCTCGGGAGGCTCGCGCGCCCGACGCCGGCGGGAGACGACGATCACCCCGACGAGCACGACCGCGGCCGTCACCCCGCCGACGAGGACGAACCCCCAGACCCCGAGGTTCCCGAACCCCCCCGGGCCGGCGGGCGGCGCGTGGATCGTGATCAGCACGTTCGGCGGCGGGAGCCCGTCGACGACGATCGTCCCGTTCGACGGGACCGCCGAGGCGTGCGCCGGGAGTCCCGAGATCTCGAACTTGTAGGTGCCGTTCGGCAGCGGGAACTTGAACGGGGTGTCGGCGTGGCCGTTCTTCGTCGTTCCGCCGACCGTCACCGTCCACGGGAGCAGCACGCCGACGCCGTAGACGGGCGTGACCTTGACGTCGAACGTCACCAGATCGAACGTGACGTCGAGCGTGACCGGGCTGGCGCCGATCGTGAACGTCCCGTTGCGGTGCGTCGACGCGGGGGCCCAGCTCGAGTTCACGCTGCCGATGTGGTAGGTGTACTTCGCGTACGTCAGGTTCGTTTCGAGGTCGCTCGAAGAGCTTTCGATCGGAGCCCCGCCGTCGATCCAGACCTTCCAGTCGAACGGGAACGCCATCGCGCCCGACGCGACGAACGTCACCGAGTCGATCTTCGCCGTGAACGTGATGGGGACGGTCTGCGGCCCGCCCGCGACCGTCACGTCGCCCGACGTCGGGGCGACGGTGTAGTTGTGCGACGTCGTCGCGACGGTGTAGCCGAACGTGCCGTTCTCGAGCTCGGCGACGAGCGAGCTGTCGGCCCCGGTCCCGGAGAGCTTCGCCCCGGTGGAGAGCGACACCGACCATCCGATCGACGACGGCGCCCCGGTCTCCGCGAACGTCACGGGGTAGCGGAACGGCTCGACGACGGCGATCCCCTGCTCGGACGACCCGGCCGTGTAGCCGATCTGCCAGTCGTTCCCCGAGGTCGCCGTGTACGAGATGTTCTCGGAACGCTCGGCCGTCTGCGACTCCGACTCCGAGACGACCGACGTCTGCGCAGGCTCGAAGCTCGAGGCGCCGATCGGCTCCACGAACGAACTCACCGTTCCGCTCATCGCCGAAGTTCCGTTCGCCGGCGGGCTTCCGGGCGAGCCGACGAGGCCGACCTGGGGGGCGAGGAACCCCCGGACCGTGCCGGCGGGCCCGGGTCCGTTCGTGTAGTTCGTCCCCTCCCAGGAGTACCGGTGGTCGAATCCCCCGAGGAGATACTGCGCCCCCGGCACGGTGAGCGAGATCGGGGCGACGCCGTTGCCGAACTCGAACGTCAGCACGCTGTCCCAGCTCGGACGCTCCGGTGTGATGTACGTGACGAGGTCGAAGGCGAGCGATCCGGTGAGCCGATCTCCGGTCTTCGGGTACCAGTACTCGTAGACCGAGTCGTTCGGGTAGATTCCCCAGAACGGGAAGACCGACCAGGCGGTGAAGTTCACCGTCCAGGTACCGCCCCCGTCGTACTCGAGGTACAGGACGCTCTGCACCCAGATGATCGGCGCGCCGAGGGCGTTCGCGAGGAAGAGGTTCTGCTGGATCGACGCGACCGCGCCCGCGAGGGGGGCTCCGTCCGGCGCGGCGGGGGAGATCCCGAGGGTCGTGAAGTTCACCCAGTCCTGGACCGCGCGCAACGGTCCGTACGCGGGCAGGCTCTTCGGGGCGAGCAGGTACATCGTGAAGTTGTAGGCGTCGAGCGACCCCCACCCCGAGACGAGGTCGTAGCCGGCCGCGGCCTTGTCGAGATCGTTCCGGCCGTCGACGACGTCCCGGAACGGCAGCGTCGGAAGCGGGGACGTGTAGTTCGTTGTGTACCCGGCGCCGTGCACGGCGCCGTTCGGGAGCGCGGCGTACTCGGCGGACGCCAGCGGGTAGATCGTCGGGTCGGCGAAGCCGAGGACGGAGTCCCCGGCCGAAAGGAGCGAGTGGTCGACCTCCGCGAACAGTCCGGCGGTCAGCGACACCGCCGTCCCGGTCCCCGACGCGTTGTAGAAGAGGCCGCCCGAGCTCGCGTTCGTCGCCCTCGCCTGGGCCCCGTCGATCGTCACCGTCGCGGCGGTGTCGTTCGCGAGCGCGGCGAGATCGGGCACGCCGCGGTTCTTGCCGTTGAGTACGGTCGACGCGGACGTCGACTTCTGCCAACTCGGCTCGGCGATCAGTTTGCTGATCCCTCCGGCGGTACCGGACGGCCCTCCGTGGGCCGTGTCCTTCGCGGAAACGTTCCAGACGACCTGGCTCGAGATCGCGAGCGAGCGGTCGTCGAGCGTCACGGTGGTGCCCCCGACCGCGACGTCGCCGAAGGTGTTGTACGCCATCGACGCAGGGAACTCCGCGTCCGAACCGACCCAGGCCGCGCTCTCCGGATCGTCGGCAGAGTTCCCGGTGGCGGCGAGCAGCGTGATGCCCCGTGCCTCGGCCTGACTGAGCAGCGAATACCAGGTCGAGTCGTTCGTGTCCGCGAACGCCCACGGCGTCTCGACGACCGAGACGTTCTCGAGGTTCGCGATCTCGGACGCGGAGAGGGGGGCGCCCGGTTCGAGCACGGTCAACAGGTCGGTGTCGAGCTGCGATTCGGTCGGCGACGCGCCGTACACCCCGTAGATGCGGGCCCCCGGCGCCGTCGACCCGATCATCTCGAGGTCCACCGTGTTCGCGGCGGCGACCCCGCTCGTGTCCCACGAGGCGAGGCATCCCGGGCCTGTCGCAGACCCGAGCGCCACCGGAGCGACGGTCGCCGGGTGCTCGCCGGCCGGCAACGTCTCCGCGAAGAACGCCGAGACGTCGGCGGGATCCCACGGCCCGACGTCCTCCCCGGTCGAGAGCGAGCCGCAGGCGGTCGACATCGCCGAGCCGCCGTACGTCCCCGACCCCGTCAATAGCGCGACGGTCGCGTTCCGCGGTTCGCCGTAGGCGCTGAACAGCGAGAGCTCGTCGTAGGCGACCTGGAAATCCGGCCCGTACTCGATCTGGGCGGCGCCCAACTGCGCCGGAGCGACGTACACGCCGGCGGGCGATCCTTGCGGGAGACCGTCCGGGGAACGGGCGCCGGCCGAGAGGACGCCTCCGGTCTCCGGCACCAGGGCGACCGACGATCCGGTCCCGAGGCCGGCCACCTGTACGACCGCGCTCGCGATCGGGGCGGGCAGCGACGGCCGGCTCGTCGGGGCGAGGTACGAGGCGCCGGCGACCGAGAAGGAGCCGATCGTGGTGTCGAAGATCTCGTCGGCGACGGGCGGGGTCGCATCGAACGTGATCGCGGTCCGCCCCGGGTACGTCACGAGGTTCGTCACTCCGAACGACCCGAAGTACGCCGCCGCCCGGTCGTAGGTACGGGCCGGCGGAGCGAACTCTCGGTCGAACTGCTCGGCGGAGAGGTACGGACGGGTCGCGCCGTTCGACGGCGCCGTGAGCGTTCGGAGCAGCGCCGAGAGCCGGCTCTCGTTCGAACCGGTGAAGCTGACGACGATCGGGAGGGAGGTATCCGGAACCGGGCCTCCCGGCACCGAGCCCGGCAGTCGCCCGTCCGCCCGGGAGTCCGGCACGGCGCTTCGGGGGGACGTCAGGAACGGGTCGGACGGAGCGCGGGCCGCGATCGCCCCCTCCGCGGGGGCGCCGCGGGGGGCTCCGCTCGAATTCGCGACCCCGGCGCTGGGGGGGACGACGAGCAGGGCCACGGCCACCACCGCGCCGAGCAGCCCCCAACGGTATGTCGGTCGACCCGGTCGGAACCTCATGTATGACGGTCGGAACGGCTCCCCGACTCTTGAATCTCGTGCTTCGGTTAAGGATTGTCGGGGGCGGTCGGGGGCCAGAGCGCCCGAGCGGCGCTGCGACGGAGGACCTCGGACGGGCCGTGGGCGATCGGGCCGCTCCGCACGTCTCGCCAACGCTGCTCGTGGGGGACCGCTCCGGAGTACCCGCGGCCCCCGTGGAACTGGATGGCGTGGTCGATCGTGGTCAGGGCGACCTCGGTCGCCAACACCTTCGCCATCGCCGCCCGCGCCTCGGCTGCCGGCGTCGGGCCGAGACGTTCGAGCGCGCGCAGGGTGTACTGCCATGCCGCCTCGAGCCGCGCGCCGTCGTCCAGCAGGGGGAACGCCACGCCCTGCGGGTCCGACAGCGGTCGTCGGAACGCCGTGCGGCCGCCGACGTACGCTACCGTCTCGTCCCACGACGCCCGCGCGACCCCGAGGTAGATCGCGGCCAGCAGCCCCCGTTCGCGCGCGAGTTCCGGTCGGACGTACGAGAGCCCCTCCCCCTCCGCCCCGAGGCGGAGCCCGGCCGGTACGCGAACCCGGTCGTACGAGACCGTCCCTCGGCGCTGCCAGTGCTCCCCGAGATCCCTCGGGGCCTCCGCGCGACGGACCCCGTCCGCGTCCTGCGGGACAAGGAACGCCGTGATCCCCCGGTGCCCGGCCGACCCGGGGAGGCGGGCGTAGACTATCGCGGCCCCCGCATCGAGCGCGAACGCCGCCTCCGACTTCGTCCCCGAGAGGAGATAGTCGTCGCCCTGCCGCTCGGCGACGAGCGCGATCCCCGCGACGTCCGAGCCGGCGTCGGGCTCCGTGATCTGGTTGCCGACGAGGCGCTCGCCCCGCACGAGGGGGTGGAACCATCCGTCGACGACCGCCTTAGAGCCGTGCTCCGCGAGCACCGAGCAGAACTCGGGCTGGAGGGCGAGCTTCGCGAACACCGTCCCGCCAAGATACGCGAGGCGGTGCAGGGCGGCCGCGGCCCGGGGCAGGGGGAGCCCCCGGCCCCCCCGCTGGGGGGGAACCGTGAGCCCGAGGAGCCGGGCGGCGCCCATCGCCCGGAACTCGTCCCACGGGAACGAGGGGGTGCGGTCGAGCTCGCGGGAGCGCGCCGCGAGCCCGTGGTTCCGGTCGAACGCCTGGAGCTCGGCGACGATCGGGTCGTCGGGGAGCGGCCACAGCTCGCTCATGCTACGGGCTCCGGGACCGGAACGGGGGAGGTCCGGGCGCCGGGGGACCGTGGGGGGGGTCCTCGCCGATCACGCCGTCCTGCCGCAGCCGGTCGACCGTTTCGCGGGGGTAGCCGAGAAGCTCGAGGAAGACGCGGTCGTTGTCCTGCCCGAGCCACGGCGCCCCGCGCCAGACGCGCCCGGGCGTCGCCGAGAACTTCGGTGCGATCCCCGGTCCTTTCACGCGGCCGGCGACCGGGTCGTCCCACTCGACGAACATCTCGCGCGCCGCGTAGTGCGGGTCCCGCGCGAGGTCGGCGATGTCGAAGACCCGGGAGATCGCGAGGTCGTGCTCCCGCCCGATCCGCTCGAGCTCGTCGCGCGAGCGCGCGAGGCAGAACGCGGCGAGCGCCCGGTCGACCGGCTCGCGGTGGGCGAGGCGGTACGCCGGATCGTCGAGCGCCGGGTCGTCGATCCCGAGGAGCGGCTTGAGCCGCGACCAGGCGTCGACGGTCGGGGCCGCCACGACGACCCACCCGTCGGCGGCCCGGTGCACGTCGTACGGATGGAGGCGCGCGTGCCCCGACCCGTAGCGGCCCCGTACGACCCCGCGCATGAAGTAGTCGATGGCGAGGTTCTCGAGGAGGATGAAGAACACCTCGTACTGCGCGACGTCGACCGACTGTCCCCGCCCCGTGCGGGTCGCGTGGATGTACCCCATGAGCCCCGCGGTCGCCGCCGCGAGCCCGGTGACGGTGTCGTTGAGCGCGGTCCCGGCGCGGGTCGGCGGCGCCGGATCCGGGAACCCTTGCAGCGAGAGGAACCCGCTGAACGCCTGGCCCGTGAGGTCGTACGACGGGGCGGCGACCCGCTCCGCGACCCCGGTCTGCCCGTTCCCCGAGACGTGGACGATCGTCAGCTTCGGATTCGCCGCCCAGACCTCCGCGTCGGAGAGCCCGAGCCGGTCGTACGTCCCGGGCCGCGACGACTCAATCCAGATGTCGGACGCCCGCACGAGGTCGAGGAACGCCCGACGGCCGTCCGGGTGGCGCGTGTCGAGGCCGACCGACAGCTTGTTGCGACCGTACTGGACCCACGACTCCGAGACGGTGTCGGCGGGCGAGCCGCCCGGGAGCAGCGGCCGGAGCGTCCGGGTCGGGTCGGCGTACGGCGGAGCGAACGGCGGGCCCTCGACGTGGATCACCCGCGCCCCGAACTCCCCGAGGTACGTCGACGCCCACGGGCCCGCGACGAATCGGGCGGAGTCGAGGACCCGCACCCCAGCGAGCGGTCCGTACGGGGGCGGTCCGGGCGCCGCGGCGTCGGAGTCCGGCACGGCGGGCGACCGGACCCGCGGCGATAAACGGCGGGGTTCAGTACGGAACCTCGCGCGAGATATAGGCCCCCCCGCTCCGACGGGCGATGAGCGAACCCCCGTGGGTCCGGTTCGAAGGCGCTCGATTCCGCGACGAGCTCACGAACTACAAGATGGCGAACCACCCGTTCAAGACCCACCCGTTCTTCTCCGACGTCGAGCACGGCCGGGCGCCGCTCCCCCTCGTTCGCGCGTGGGTGAAGCAGTTCTACCCCTGGCTCGCGAGCGTCCCGATCGCGATGGCCGAACGGTTCTCCAACTGCCCGGCCGACATCGCCAACGACCCGTACCGCCGGATGATCCTCGACCAGCTCGTGGAGGAGGCCGGCGACCCGAAAGGCAAGGAGCCCGGTCACCCCGAGCTGTGGCTGCGATTCTGCGAAGGGCTGGGGGTTTCGCGCAGCGAGGTCCACGCCGCCCCGAGGCTTCCCAGCACGATGGTCGCGATCGACGACTTCCTCTACACGAACCGGCTGCACCCGTTCTACATCTCGGCGGCCGGATCGTCCGAACCGCCGAACGTCGATCTCTGCGCGCGCCTTCTGCCCGCGTTCCGGTCGCGCTACAAGGTTCCCGAGGAGCACCTCGAGTACTATCGGCTTCACGTGACGGCGGACGTCGAGCACAGCGCGTGGGTCGGCCAGATCGTCGCGGACTTCGCGAAGTCGCCCGAGGTCCGCGAGCGGATGTGGGAGCAGATGCTGCGCGGCTTCGCGCTCCACGCCCTGCTGGTGGACGGCGTCGTTGCCGCCTCGAACGGCGGCGCGACCAAAGCTAAATAGAGCGAACCCCGTGGGAGGGGCGATGGCAGACCGGGCCCCGCGCGCCGCCTTGAATGGGTCGTCGGGCCGGACTGCCGGGGCTTGGCCCTGGTGAACGGGAGGCGCCGGGAAGGCGCCGTCCCGATCGTCCCCCGCTGACCTCGGGTCGGCCCGTTCCGGGCGCTTCCCTCCGAAGTTCGAAGAACCAACCAACGGAAGGAACGATGTACGGAAAACAGATCCGGCTGAAGCGCCTGTTCCCGGACCCGGCCCGACGACTGTTCTCGGTCCCGCTCGACCACCCGGTGTCGATGGGCCCGATCGACGGCCTCGAGCGGCTCGCGCCGGTCGCCGACGGCCTGCAGGCCGGCGGCGTCGACCTGCTGATCGTCACGAAGGGCGCGGTCCGGGAGATCGCACCCGTGCTCCGGCCGAACGTCTTTCTCGGCGTCCACATCTCCGCGTCGACCGGGCTCGGCACGAGCGCGGACCGCAAGGTGCTCGTCGGGAGCGCGGAGGAGGCGGTCGCGCTCGGCGCCGACCTCCTCTCCGTGCAGGTGAACTTCGGGGCGCCCGAGGAGCCCGAGATGCTGCGGGACCTCGGGATCGCCGCCGATCAATGTCGCCAGCTCGGGCTCCCGCTGCTCTGCATGGCGTACGTGAAGAAAGGGAGCGGCGGGACCCCGACGGAGCTCCGCCACGCCGCCCGGGCCGCCGCCGACACCGGCGCGGACATCGTGAAGACGAGCTACCCCGGCTCGCGCGACGAGTTCCTGCGACTCTGCCACACCACGCCCGTGCCCGTCCTGATCGGCGGCGGGGTCCGGATCGACGACGAGGAGGCGTTCCTCGCGATCGTTCGGGAGAGCATGCTCGCGGGGGGCGTGGGGATCTGCATCGGCCGCAACCTGTTCCAGCGCCGGCCGATCGAGCCGCTCGCACGACGGATCGCCGCGATCCTCCACGGGACGTCGTCGTAGGGGGAGTCCGCCGTGTCGGAGCGGGTCGTGATCGCCCCCGAGGCGTCGGCACCCGGTGCCCTCGAGGCGATCGTCGCCCGCGCCCGGCAGCGCGGGTTCCGCCGGTTCGTCCTCCCGTCCGACGCGGGCGTGCCGGCCCAGGAAGGGGAGGAGCACGCGGTCCGAACCCCGGACGGGTTCCGGATCGAGGGGCCGGAGCCCCACGTCGTCCGCCTCGTGCGGGTCGCCGACCCGGCCGCGCTCGAACGGGCGATCTCGGCGACGCCCGACGGCGGAACGGTCGCGATCGAGTGGACCGGTGACCGGGTGATCCCGCTCGAGAACGCGGTCGCCCACCGGGGCCGCAGGTTCCGCCTCTGGACCGTGGCGCGCTCCGCGGCCGAGGTCCCGGCGTCGCTCGGGGCGCTCGAACACGGCGCCGACCGGGTCGTCGTCCCGGTCCGGTCCGTGGAGGAGGTCGACCGGCTCGAGGCGCTGCTCGACCGGGCGCTCCCCGCGAAGCTCGAGTGGACGAAGGTCACCCTCGGGTCCGTCCGGTCCGCCGGGCTCGGCGACCGGGTCCTCGTCGACACGACGTCGCTCCTCCGCCCCGAGGAGGGGCTGCTCGTCGGCAGCGCAGCCGGGATGCTGTTCCTCGTCGCGAGCGAGGCGGTCGGCTCGGCTTTCAGCCGGCCCCGCCCGTTCCGGGTCAACGCGGGCGCCGCGCACTCCTACGTGCTGATGTCCGACGGGACGACCCGGTACCTCTCCGAGCTCGAGCCCGGCGACGCGGTCCTCGCGGCCGCCCAGGGGGGCACGCTCCGTTCGGTCCGGGTCGGTCGGCTGAAGATCGAGCGGCGTCCGATGGTCGTTCTCACTGCGGAGGACGCGACGCGCCCGCGGACGGTCTTCCTCCAGGAGGCGGAGACGGTTCGGGTGTCGACCGGGGCGGGCCGCGTGGCGGTGACCGACCTTCAGGCGGGGGCCGTGCTCGACGCTGTTCGGCTCCCGTCGGCCCGCCATCTTGGCACCGCGGTCGAGGAGACGATCGAGGAGCGATGAGCGGGAACCGGCCGTTGATCGTCGTGACCCTCCCGGCTCGGACGGCCGCGGACGCCCGGAGCGAGGTCGATGAGGCCCGAGCGGCCGGGGCCGACGTCGCTGAGATCCGTGTCGACCGGTGGCCGCCGGCCGAGCGGCGACGCCTGCACGACCTCTTCCCGTCCGAGCTCCCGCTCCTCGCGACGATTCGCTCCGCGCGGGAAGGCGGCGACGGGCCGGACGACCCCGCCGCGCGGGCGGTCGAACTGCGCCGGTGCGCCGAGCTCCCGTTCCGCTGGATCGACCTCGAGCTCGACCGGGACCTTCCGCTCGCGACGGAGCTCCCACCGGCCGACCGGCTCGGACGAATCATCTCCCTCCACCTCTCGAAGGACGATCTCTCCCGGTGGAGCGAGCGGCTGCTGGCGCTCTCCGGGGTCGATGGGATCGGAAAGCTCGTCGTGCCAGCGGGCGTCTCGGTGGCGCTCCGGGAGATCGTGCCTCGACTCGCACAGCCGCGGGACGAACCGGTCGTCGTGCTCACGACCGGCCCGTCTGGCCCGCTCCTTCGCGCCCTCTCGCGGCGGTTGGGCGCGCCGATCGTCTTCGCGTCCCTCCCGGAGCGAGCGGAGCGGACCGCCGTCGAGCCGAGCCAGATCCCGGTCGACCGCCTCCGCCCGTTCCTCGACGCGGACGGCGACGCCCCCCTCTTCTCGGTCGTCGGTCGGCCGGTCGCCCACTCGCAAAGCCCGGCGCTCCACGGTGCGTGGATGCGCTCCGGCCGTCGGGACGGGCTGTACGTTGGCCTCGAGTTCTCCTCCGACGAGGAGCTCCTCGAATCGATCCCGCTCCTCGCCGCCAGCGGCTTCCGCGGGCTCAACGTCACCCATCCGTTCAAGCGCATCGCGTTCGAGGCGGCGACGACGGCGGCCCCCGGGGCGACGGCGTGCGGCGCCGCGAACTGCCTCACCCTGCGGGACGGCGAGGTCATCGCCGAGAACACCGACCTCGCCGCGATCGTCCGGCGGCTCGAGGAGCTTCGTGGCTCCGAACGGTGGGACGGCCACTCGCTGGTCGTGCTCGGCGCGGGGGGCGCGGCGCGCGCGACGCTCGCCGCCGCCCGTGCGCTGTCCGTGACCTGCACGGTGTGCGCTCGACGGCCGGCGGAGGCGCGGGCGCTCGCGGAGGAGTTCGGCGCAACGTACGACGAGCCCGACCGCACCGTCGGCCGATCGCTGGTCGTCCACGCGACCTCGGCCGGGCGGGCGGACGCCGGCCCGCTTGACCCGGCGCTCGCGGCCGCGATCGGGCGGGGCGACCATGTGCTCGACTGGGTCTACCGCCCGGACCGGCCGGTCGTCGCCGACGTCGCGGCACGGGCCCACGCCTCGTACGAGGACGGTTGGAGGTTGTTCGTCTACCAGGCGGCGGCGAGTTTCGCGGAGTGGTGGGGCGAGGAGCCGGCGGACGATGCGATCGCGGCGGCGCTCCGGGAGGGCGGATGCGCGGGGTAGGCGAGGCGACGGCGGCGATCTCGATCGTCAACGCCCTGCCGACCGGCGTCGGCGCCGCCGCGGGCATCGATCTACGGGTTCGAGCCGAGGTCATCCTCAAGGCTGGGCCGCCCGACCCCCCCCGCACCGTCGACTACGTCCCCTCCACGGCCGCGAGCCCGCTCGCCCGGGGAGCGCTCGCCGCGGCCGTCGAGCGGTACGCCGGCGAACGGCTTCGCCCGACGCGCCTATCGATCGATTCGGCGATCCCTGTCTCGGCGGGGCTGAAGAGTTCGAGCGCCGTCGCCTCCGCCATCGTCGGGGCGGTCGCGGAGGCGGCCGGCGCGCACCCGAACGCGGAGGAGATCGCGCGATTGAGCGCGGAGGTCGGGCGATCGACCGGGGTCAGCGCGACCGGGGCGTTCGACGACGCGCTCGCGGGCCTCGAAAGAGGCGTGGTGCTCACCGACAACCGGGGCGACCGGGTGCTTCGTCGGATCCCCCTCGATCCCGGGCTCGGCGTCGCGTTGTGGGTACCGCCCGGGAGCCACCCGCCCGCGCCGCTCACCCGCTCCCGCTTCTCGGCGGACGACCCGGGCGCCCGGTCCTGCGTGCGGGCGGTGACCGACGGGCGGCTGTGGGAAGCGATGGAGCTCAACTCGAACGTCGTGGAGGTCGCCATGGGGTACGACTACCGGGCGCTGCGGGCCGAGCTGCGCTCGCGCGGAGCCATCGCGAGTGGAGTGAGCGGTCTCGGGCCCACGGTCGCCGCGGTCGGCCTCGAGGAGAAGCTCTCCGATATCGTCGGCGCCTTCGATCGTCTCCCCGGCACTCATCGCACGGTCCGGTTCTCGACGCCCGAAGCGAGGAGTACGGCGCCGTGACGCTGGTTCGCGTACGACCCGGCCCGGTCCGGGGGACCCTCCGAGCGCCCCCGTCGAAGAGCTACACCCATCGGGCGCTCGCGGTCGCTCACCTGGCCCGCCATCGGTTCGTGATCGAGCGACCGCTCCGTTCGGACGACACGCTTCGTACGGTCGACGCCCTCCGGGCGCTCGGCTCCGCGGTGACGCTCGGCCGAACGCGCTGGACGGTCGCCCCGGCCGGGGCGCCGGCCCGGCCAACTCCCGTGACGATCGGTTGCGGTGAGTCCGGCACCACGCTTCGGTTCGCGAGCGCGCTCGCCGCTTTGGAGTCACGACCGGTCCGGCTCCGCGGGAGCGGACGGCTCCCGTACCGACCGATGGCCGGAATGGTCCGCGCGCTCACTCAGCTGGTCGTGAAAGTCGACGCCCCCGAGCCGCCCCGGTCGCTCCCAATGACGGTCCGCGGCCCGCTGCGGGGAGGAGTCGTCGACGTCGACGCCTCCGAAACGTCCCAGTTCGTCTCCGCCCTCCTCCTCGCTCTTCCCACGGCCGCCGGGGACTCCGAGCTGCGGCTTGGAGGGGCCCCGGTATCTGCCCCGTACATTGCGGCGACCCTCGCCGTCCTTCGGGCGAGCGGGATCCATGTCACCGCTCGTGGGGGGCGATACCGCATCCCGGGAGGGCAGCGCTACCGCGCCCGCCGCTTTGCCGTGCCGGGCGACGCCTCCTCCGCGGCGTACCTGTGGGCGTCGGCAGCGATCGCCGGCGGCTCCGTGACGGTCGAGCGGCTTCCGGACCGGTGGCCGCAGGCCGACCTCGCGATTTTGGGGCTGCTCGAGCAGTTCGGGGCGCGCGTCGGCCGGCGGTGGGGTGGCACGACCGTCGCCTTCGGGCGGCGCCGTCCGTTCCGCGTGTCGCTCACCGACGCGCCGGACCTGTATCCTCTCGCCGGCGTCCTTGCCGCGAGCGCTGACGGGGAGAGCCGCCTCGAGGGGGCTCCGCACGTCGCGGCGAAGGAGTCGGACCGGCGTGCCGAGACGATCCGACTCGCCCGGGCGATGGGAGCGACGGTGACGGAGGCCCGGGGCGGGCTGCGGATCCGGGGGACCGGCCAGCCGACGCCGCTCTCGGTGCGCGACGCCGACGATCACCGCGTGGTGATGAGCGCGGCGGTCGGGGCGCTCGCGGCGTCCGGCCGGTCGACGATCGGACGCGCGGAGGCGGTCGCCAAGTCGTTCCCCGACTTCTGGACGGTCCTCGGGACGCTCGCGGGGGAGGGACGGGTCGCATGATGGAGTTCGGCCGGTGCCTGCGGGTCGGGATCTTCGGGACGAGCCACGGGCCCGAGGTCGGCGTGACCGTCCAGGGTCTGCCGGCGGGCACGCCGATCGACGCGGCCGCCATCCAGGCGGAGCTCGACCGGCGGCGGCCGGTCGGTCGTCGGTTGGCGACAAAGCGTCAGGAGGAGGACCGGCTGGTGATCGACCAGGGCGTCGCGGGCGGTAAGTCGGACGGAGGCGTGTTCCGGGCCCACGTCGCGAACGAGGACGTGCAGCGCGGTCCGTACGACCGGGCGAAGGAGACCCCGCGGCCCGGCCACGCGGACTTCCCCGCCCGCATCCGCTACGGCCCGACCGCCGACCTCTCAGGCGGCGGGATTTTCTCCGGCCGGATGACCGTCGGCCTCGTCATCGCCGGATCGATCGCCCGGTCGATGCTCGCCCGCAAGGGGATCGAGATCGCCGCGTTCACCCGGTCGATCGGCGCGGTCGACGCCGTCGTGCCGGACGACATCCCCCTCGCCGAGCTGGCGTCGGCGGCCGCCCGCAACGAGGTCGGGACCCCGGATGCGTCGGCCGCGGCTCGGATGGAGGAGGCGATCGGGCAGGCCCGCCGGGACGGCGACAGCCTCGGGGGCGTCATTGAGGTCCGGACCACCGGCGTGCCGGTCGGGCTCGGGGAGCCGTTCTTCGACTCGATCGAGAGCGTCCTCGCCCATGCGGCGTTCTCCGTGCCGGCGGTGAAGGCGATCGAGTTCGGGGCCGGATTCGGGGCGGCAAGGATGCGGGGCAGCGAGCACAACGACCCGTTCGTCGTTGACGGAGGGCGGATCCGGACCGCGACGAACCACGCCGGCGGAATTCTCGGCGGGCTCGCGACCGGCATGCCGATCGTCTATCGGGTCGCCGTGAAGCCGGCGTCGTCGATCGCACGGCGACAGACGACCGTCCGCCTCGCGACCCTCGAGCCCGCGGAGCTGGTCGTCACGGGGCGGCACGACCCGTGCATCGTGCCGCGGGCGGTCGTGGTCCTTGAGGCCGTGACGGCGATTGGCCTTGCGGACCTCGCGCTCGCCGGGGGGTTCCTCCCGTGACCGAAAGGGCGATCTCCACCGCGATCCTCGGGGCGAGCGGCTACATCGGGCAGCATTTCGCCCGGCTCCTGGACGACCATCCCGACTTCGGGCTCCCGATCCTCGGGGCCGGGGACCGGTCGGAGGGCCGGTCGCTCGCCGACGTCTGGCTGCTCGCCGAGCCGCCCCCAAGTCACCTCTCGGACCGTCGGCTCCGACGGCTCACCCCGTCCGTCCTCGCCCGCGCCGGCGTCCGTGTCGTCTTCTCGGCGCTGCCGAGCGGGACCGCCGGGCGGATCGAGAGCGAGCTCGTACGGCGCGGGATCTCCGTCTTCTCGAACGCCGCCGACCACCGGATGGACCCGACCGTGCCGCTCCTCGTCCCCGAGGTGAACGCGGCGCACCTCGACCTGGCCGCCCGTCGGCCGGGCGGCCGCGGGATCCTCGTGACGAACGCGAACTGCTCCGCGACCGGCCTCGCGCTCGCCCTCGCGCCGGTCGTCCCGCGGCTCCGGCCGAGGGCGCTCCACGTCGCGACGTACCAGTCGATCTCGGGGGCCGGATACCCCGGCGTGCCGTCGCTCGCGGTCACCGACAACGTCGTGCCGTTCATCCGCGACGAGGAGGAGAAGCTCGCGCTCGAGACCGCGCGCATCCTCGGGGCGATGCGCGCCGGCCGGGTGCGACCCGCGGAGTTCCCGGTCCTCGCCCACTGCGCCCGCGTCGCCACGCGCGAGGGTCACCTCGAGGCGGTGACGGTCGACGCGGGGGCGCGGCCGACGCTCGCCGAGCTGCGACGCGCATGGCGCGACTTCGACCCGCTGCGCTCCCTCCACCTCCCCACCGCGCCCCACCCCCCGGTCGAGCTGCGGGACGAGCCCGACCGTCCCCAGCCCGTCCGGGACCGGTGGGCCGGCGGCTCGCCTCGGGCGCGCGGCATGGCGGCGGTCGTCGGACGGGTTCGGTGGACCCCCCCGTACCTCCGCTTCTTCGTCCTCTCCCATAACGCGGTTCGCGGGGGGGCCGGAGGGTCGGTCCTCAACGCGGAGCTCGCCCGGGAGCGCGGCCTCCTCGGAGGAGGGCCGTGACCGCCCGTCCCCGACGGGGGGTACCGATCGTCGTCAAGTTCGGCGGGGCGTCCCTCGCCGACGCCCACCGCGTCGCCGACGACCTCCGCGCCCGCGGCGCCCCGCGGGCGCCGCTCGTGGTCGTCGCGTCCGCGCGCGAGGGGGTCACCGACCTCCTCGAGCGCGCGATCGCACACCCTCGCTCGGCCCCGGTCCACGCCCGGGTCCTCCGGGCGATCCGCGAGCGCCACCCCGCGCTCCCTCCCGCCGGGGCGAACCTGCTCGACCGGCTCGCCCAACTGCTCGACTCGCTCGAGGTCGCGCCGCCGGACGACGCGCCGCTCGCCGACCGCGTGCGAAGCCAGGGGGAGCGACTCGCCGTCCACTGGCTCTCCGCCCGTTTGCGCGAGGAGGGGATCCCCGCGTCGCCGGTCGAGGCGGACCACCTCGGGCTGATCACGGACAACGCCTACGGCGCCTCGTACCTGCTGCTCGACCGGTCCCGCCTCGCGGTCCGACGAGGCCTCGGGCGACTGCTCGCGCGCGGGGACGTCCCCGTGGTCACGGGGTACTTCGGGCGCAGCCTCGAAGGGCGCGTCGCGACGCTCGGACGCGGCGGCTCCGACTACGCTGCCGCGGGCATCGGCGCCCTGCTCGGCGCCGCCCGGGTCGAGCTCGTGAAACGTCACGTCGCGGTCTTCTCCGCCGACCCGAAGCAGGTCCCAGAGGCCCGGCCGATCCCCGCGCTCTCCTACGAGGAGGCCGAGGAGCTCGCCCAGTTCGGGGCGCGGGTGCTCCACCCCCTCACGATCGAGCCGGCGCGGACCGCCGGGCTCACGCTCACCGTCCGGTCGATCGACGATCCGTCGATCGTCACGACGATCGGTCCGGCCGAGACCGCGCGTCGCAACCGGGCGATGACGATGCTCCGCCCGCTGCGACTCTTGCGGCTCCGCGTGCCCGGCGGTCGACAGCGGCCCGGGGTCGTCGCGGAGGTCGCCCAGCGGCTCCACGCCGCCCGGGTGAACGTCGTCCAGCTGTTCACCTCCTCCGCGCTATTGTCGCTCGTCCTCGAACCCGGGCGGGTCGTCGCGGCGCTCCGCTCCCTCGCGCCGGTGACGCACGACGACGAGGCCGACGTCGAAGGCCCGATGCGGGTCGCCCTCGTCACGGTCATCGGCGACGGCGTCCTCGACGACCTCGACCGGTTGCCGGCGACGGCCGTCCGGGGCGCGGAAGGGTTCAGCGCGACGCCGCGCGCGCTCTCGATCGCCGTCCCCGAAGAGCGAGGAACGGTCGTGCTGCGGGCGCTCCACCGGGCGCTCGTAGAGGAGGTAGCCCCGTGACGGACGCCTGGACCCGGTTCTCCGACAGGGCGCCCCGCGCCGAGGTCGCCGGCTACTTCGAGCGCGCGGGCCGCGGCGGGGACGGGGGCTCGGCCGCGTGGTTCGACCGCGCGTCGTCGGTCGTCGCGATCGACCGTCGGACCCGGCTGCCCGAGCTCGCCCGGGCCTCGGGCCGGTTCCTCGCCGGACCGCGGCACCGGGGGATCGTCGGGTACGTGGGGTTCGACGCGGTAGGGCTGTTCGAGCCGGCGCTGCGCACCTACCCGACGGGCAGCCCGTTCCCGCTCGGGGAGATGGCGTTCGTCGACCGCCTCGAGACCGCGCGCACGGCGCCCCCCCGGCGCCGCGCGCTGGGCGCCCGTCGGGTCCCTCGGCCGCTCCAAGACTCGCTGCCCCGCCCCCGGTTCGAACGGGGCGTACGTCAGCTGATCCGCGGGATCCGGGCCGGCGAGGCGTTCCAGGTCGTCCTCGGGCATCGCCGCGCCTGGTCGCGGCCGGACGACCTCCTCGCCCGGGCGGGCCAGCTCCGCGCGACCGAGCGGTTCTCGTTCTTCTACTACCTCAAGTTCGGCGACCGCGAGGTCGTCGGCGCGAGCCCGGAGTCGGTCGTCGAGCTGAGAGGGGACCGCGGATTCGTGAACCCGATCGCGGGGACGATCCCGTCGATCGGCGCTCGGGGCCGCTTGCCGTTGCATCGCGACCCGAAGGAGCTCGCCGAGCACCGGATGCTCGTCGACCTCGCACGAAACGACCTCGGGCGCGTCGCCCGGCCCGGGACCGTCCGGGTGCTTCGCTCGGAGCGGCACGTTCGGTACGCCCGGCTCGAGCATCTCGTGAGCGAGGTCGGGGCTCGATTGCGTCCCGGGGTCGGCCCGTGGGAGCTCCTTTCGGCGACGTTCCCCGCGGGGACGGTGAGCGGCGCCCCGAAGATTCGCGCGACCGAGCTGTTGCGGCGGGCCGAGCGGACCTGGCGCGGACCGTACTGCGGCGCCGTCGGCCTACTGCGGCCGGGGAACCGGGCCGACTGGGCGCTCTGCATCCGGTCGGCGTTCGCGGCCGGTCGATCGCTCTACACCGCCGCCGGGGCGGGGATCGTCCACCGCTCGCGGCCCCCGCAGGAGTTCGACGAGACGCTCGCCAAGCTCGCCCACGTCGAGGCCGTCCTCGTCGGAGTGCCCCGATGAAGGTCCTTCTCGTCGACCACGAGGACTCGTTCGTCCACAACATCGAACAGGCGCTCGCCGCCCAGGGCGCGACGGTCGAGTGCGTCCGGCCCGGCACGCCGCCAGCGCGCGTCGTGGCGTTCGACCCGGATGCGGTCGTCCTCTCGCCGGGTCCGGGCCACCCGTCGGACCGGCGGATGACCGGCCTCTCGCGCGCTCTGCTCGACCGCTGGCAGGAAGAGCGACCGTTCCTCGGCGTCTGCCTCGGCCACCAGCTGATCGCCGACCATTTCGGCGCGCGCGTGGTGCGGGCCCGCGCCCCGGTGCACGGCGAGCGGACCCGGGTGAGCCACGACGGGCGGGGCATCTTCCGCTCCGTCCCGTCGCCCCTCCTCGCGGCGCGGTACCACTCCCTGGTCGTCGACCCGCGGTCGGTCCCGGCGTCGCTCGAGGTCTCGGCGCGGGGGGACGGCGGCGTCCTGATGGCGCTGCGGCACCGGTCGTGGCCGGTCGAGAGCGTACAGTTCCACCCGGAATCGTACCTCACGCGGTACGGCCCGGCGATCCTCGCGAACTTCCTCTCGGGGGCGCGCCGTTGACGGCGAGCGTGCTTCCGGGGTTGCTCGCGCCGTCGCCGCTCGGCCCGGACTCCGTCCGGACGACGTTCGACCGCCTGGTCGACCCCGCCGGCTCGGACGTCGACCGGGCCGCGATCCTCGTCGCGCTCGCGGCCCGGCCGGCGGCGGACCGGGAGCTCGCGCTCTTCGCGGCGGAGATGCGCCGCCGGGCCCGACCGTTCCCGGTCCCCCGCGGCGACCGGCCGATCGACCTCTGCGGCTCCGGCGGAGCGATCGCGCCGTCGTTCAACGTCTCGACGGTGAGCGCCCTTGTGGTCGCGAGCGCGGGGACGTCGGTCGTGAAGCACGGGAACCGGAGCGCGCGCGGCGTCTGCGGGTCGAGCGACCTGTTGGAGGCGCTAGGGCTGCCGGTCACGCGGTCGCTGCCGTTCGGCGGGGCGAGCTACCGTCGCTTCCGCATCGCGTTCCTGCACGCACCGCTCTACCACCCCGCGACGGCCGTCGTCGCCGACGTGCGACGGCGCCTCGGCGTGCCGACGATCTTCAATCGGCTCGGGCCGCTGTCGAACCCGGCCCGCGTTCCGTTCCAGGTCGTTGGGGCGGCCGACGTCCCGACGGCCGCAATCTTCTCAAGGGTACTCGCCCGACTCGGCGTCCGACGGGGAGTGGCGATGTCGTCCGACGACGGATGCGACGAGTTCTCTCCGCGCGCCCGCACGACCGCGTACGTCTGGAACGGAGGAGCGGCCCGGCGCCGGTCGTTCGACCCGGCCGCGTGGCTCGACTCGGACGACCGGCGCGGACCCTGGGGGCCGCTCGCCCCCGCGCTCGCCGCCGAGGAGACCGAGCGGATCCTCGCCGGGGGCGGCGGGGCCCGGCGCGGCTCGATCCTGCTCACGAGCGCGGCCGCGCTCTGGACCGCGGGAGCGGCGCCGACGTTCGGCGACGGGCTCGCCGTCGCCACGGCGGCGCTCGACGACGGGCGGGCGGCCCGACTGCTCGACGGGCTTCGGGGCCTCGGACGCCGGTTCGCCCGGGAGGCGTCGTGACGCCCGGATTCCTGGCCGAGATCGTCCGCGAGGTCGCAGCGGACGTCGGGCGCCCCGAGTACGCCGCCGACCTTCCCGAGCCGTCGTTCGAGGCGCGCCCGAGCCTGCGATCCGCGGTCGACCAGGAGCGGGGCCGGGGCGCGCTCCTCGTCGAGTTCAAGCGCGTGTCGCCCGGTCGGCCGGACCCGATCCTCCCGGTCCGCTCCGCGCACGAGTTCGTCGCCGCGACCGGCGTGCCGGGCGTCGCCGGCTACTCCTGCCTCGCCACGCGCCCGCGATTCCAGGGGTCGCCCGGCGACGTCGCGACCCTGGTCCGGGAGACCGAGCGGCCCGTCCTGTTCAAGGATTTCGTGATCGACTCCCGGCAGCTCGACGCGGCGGTACGGGCCGGCGCCAGCGCCGTCCTGCTGATCGCGCGGCTCGAGACGGAAGGTCTCCTCGACCGGCCCCTCGCCGAGCTGAGCCGCGCGGCGCACGAGCGGGGGCTCGAAGTGCTGCTCGAGCTCCACGACGCGTCCGAGATCCCCCGGGCCGACCATGTCGAGGCCGACCTGTTCGGGGTGAACGCGCGCGACCTCGACTCGCTCTCGATCGACCGGGGGACCGCCGAACGGACGCTCGAGGAGGCGTGGTCGCACGGACTCAAGCCGCTCCTCGGCCTGAGCGGCATCGAGAAGCCCGCCGACGCGCACCGGCTCCTCGACGCGGGCGCCGACGGGGTCCTCGTCGGCAGCGCCGTGGCCCTCGCCGCCGACCCGGCGGCGTTCTTGCGATCGCTCACCGACCGGGGAGCGGAAGGAAAACGATGAGGACGTTCGTCAAGTTCTGCGGGCTGCGCGATGCGACGACCCTGGCGGAAGTGCCGGCGGGAGGCGCCGCGGGGTTCGTGATCGACGTCCCGGGCTCCCCCCGCTCGATCGCCCCGGAGGCCGCGGCCCGGCTCGTCGAGTCGGTGCCGCCGGAAGCGGAGGCGTGGGCGGTCGTCGTCGCCCCGTCGGCCGAACTGATCCACCGGTTGTTCGACGAGGTCGGCGTCGACCGGGTGCAGCTCTACGGGGCGATCCCGGAAGGGCTCGAGTTCCTCGAGATCCACCACCTCGTCCCGTCGGTGCCGGTCCCCCCTGCGGGGACGGCCGGGGAGCTGCCCGAGATCCCGCCCGCGGAGTCGTACCCCCGGGTCCACCTGGACGCCGCCGGCCAGCCGCTCCCGGGCGGGAGCGGGACCCGGCCGGACTGGGCGAAGTGCGCCGAGATCGTCGACCGGCTTCCGGGCCGCAAGTTCGTCCTCGCGGGAGGGCTCACGCCCGAGAACGTCGGCGAAGCGCTCGCGGCAGTCAAGCCGTGGGGCGTCGACGTCTCGTCCGGGATCGAGCGGGCCCCCGGGGAGAAGGACGTCGCGAAGATGCGCGCGTTCGTATCGGCCGTCGAGCGGTTCGAGAGGGGCGATGCCTAGGCGGTTCGGTGCCTACGGCGGCGCCTACGTCCCCGAGACGCTCGTCCCGGCGCTCGAGGAGCTGGACCGGGAGTGGCGGGCGGCGCGCCGGGACCCGGCGTTCCGCGCGGAGCACGCGCGCCTCGCCCGGACCCTCGCGGGCCGGCCGACGCCGCTCTACCACGCGCGCCGCCTCTCGAAGCGCGCCGGCGGCGCGGAGATCTGGCTGAAGCGCGAAGACCTCCTGCACGGCGGGGCGCACAAGATCAACAACGCCCTCGGGCAGGGGCTCCTCGCGGTCCGGATGAGGAAGCCGCGGCTGATCGCCGAGACGGGGGCCGGCCAGCACGGCGTCGCGACCGCGATGATCGGCGCGGCGCTCGGGCTTCCGACGGAGGTCTACATGGGCGAGGTCGACATGGCCCGCCAGCGACCGAACGTCGACCGGATGCGGCTGCTCGGGGCGACCGTCGTGCCGGTGACGACCGGCGCGCGCACGCTGAAGGACGCGATCAACGCCGCGCTGCGCGACTGGATCGCGAACGTCCGCACGACCCACTACCTGCTCGGCTCCGCCGTTGGGCCGCATCCGTTCCCGACGATCGTCGCCGACCTCCAGAGCGTGATCGGCCGCGAGATCCGCTGGCAGTCCCGGGCCGCCTTCGGCCGGTTGCCGGACCTCGCGGTCGCGTGCGTCGGCGGCGGCTCGAACGCGATCGGCACGTTCCACCCGCTGCGCCGCACGTCGGTCGAGCTCCTCGGCGTCGAGGCCGGCGGCCGCTCGGGCCGCGGCGCGGCGTCGCTCGCGGCCGGCGCGCCGGGGATCCTGCACGGCGCGTACACGTACGTCCTGCAGGACGCCGACGGCCAGGTCTCCGAGACCGACAGCATCTCCGCCGGCCTCGACTACGCGGGGGTCGGCCCCGAGCACGCCTTCCTGCGCGACTCCGGCCGGGTCACCTATCGCGCGGTGCGGGACCGGGGCGCGCTTGCCGCGTTCCACTGGCTCGCCGAGGACGAGGGGATCCTCCCCGCGCTCGAGTCGGCCCACGCCGTCTACGCGGCGGTCGAGGAGGCCCGCCGCCGGCCGGCTCGGGAACGGATCGTCGTCACCCTCTCCGGACGCGGCGACAAGGACCTCGAGGTGGTCCGCAATGCGGATCGACGCCGCGCTTAGACGGGCCCGGTCGGCCGGTCGGCCGATCGTCGTCCCGTACCTGATGGTCGACCGGGGGACCCAGCGGCGCCTCGGCGCCACCGTCCGCGCGCTCGCGGCCGGGGGCGCGACGATCCTCGAGCTCGGGTTCCCGTTCTCCGACCCGATCGCCGACGGGCCGGTGCTGGAGGCGTCCGCCGGGCGGGCGCTCGCCCACGGCACCCGATGGGCCGACCTTCGCGCGGCCGTGCGGACCGCGAGCGCGGTCCTCCCGGTCGCGGTGATGACGTATGCGAACCCGGTCCTCCAGCATGGGCTCGACGTCGGGCTCCGGGAACTCGCGGACGCCGGAGCGTCCGGACTCATCGTCCCGGACCTCTCCTATGAGGAGTCGGCGCCGTGGCGCGCCGCGGCCCGGCGCGCGGGGCTCTCGCTCGTGCTGCTGACGGCCCCGGCGGCGTCCCCGCAACGCACGGCGGAGATCGCGCGGGCGTCCCGGGGATTCCTCTACCTCGTCTCCCGCTACGGCACCACAGGGCGTCGAGGATCGCCCGAGGCCGACCGGCTCTCCGAGCTGGTTAGCGCCGCGCGCCGGGCCGCCCCGACGCTCCCGGTCCTCGTCGGCTTCGGGGTCCGGAACGCCGCGACCGCCCGGGCCGCGCGGTCGAGCGGCGCGGACGGGGTGATCGTCGGCTCGGCGCTCGACGAGTTGCTGCTCGGAGGGGCGACCCCGGCCTCGGTCGAACGGTGGATCTCGCGGATCGCCGCCGGCGCCGCGTCCGCTCGGTCGCCGTAAGCGAACGGCAGCTCCCGGGGCTCCCCTCGTCGGTCGACCGCCGCCGCCCCCTCGCACGGCACGTCCGAGCACCGCGTTCGCGGAGCTAGTCGTGAAGTACCCGCCTCGTCTCTTTCGGTCGTGGGATCTCCCGCCGGCGCCGTCGGAACATCGTCCTTACCGCCCGGCCCACCGTCCGGCCGCCCCCCGAGCCGTCGACGGGTCTGGGTGATCGCCGTCGCCGCCGTGGTCGTCGTCGCGGGACTGCTCGGAGCGAGCGTCCTTCTTTCCCCGTCCGCGTCGGCCGCCCCGCCGACGTTCGACGAGGCGCGGACGGCCCTCGCCCCGGTCGTCGCGAACGTGTCGACCGGAGGGTGGACGTTGCTCGGGGGGTTCGGCCTGGACGAGCGCTCGGGCTCGACGATCGAGGTCGCCGAGGTGGTCGCGACGATGTCCACCAACTGCACCCCGGGGGCGGTCCCCGGCTACTCGCTCCCCGCGAGCGTCCACATCCCCGCCTACGCGGGCAGCTTCGGCGCCGGGACCGCGCCGTTCTGGACGCTCCTCTACCGCCAGTCGACCGACGGGCCGTACCTGATCGCCACGGACACCGCGGGCGCCGTCGTGCCCGTGGCGTACCTCGTCGGCGCGTCGTGCGCGTCGAGCCTCGCCTCGGTGAAGGCGCTCCCGGGGACGTTCGTCGACTCCCCCGTCGTCGCGAAGGCGGCGTGGAGCGGCACGGCGAACGCGAGCGAGTTCGTGGAGGGCGATCCGGCGATCGACACGCTCGCGCTCCTCGCCACGGGCTCGCTGCCGATCGACGGCTACTCGTTCTCCGGCTGGGGCCTCGAGTACGCGCCGTGCCCGCTGCTCCTCGCGGACAGCACGGTCTCCGAGACGACGTACGACGTCGCGTTCAGCCCGGCGGGCGCGTACGACGGGGCGGTCACGTCGCACACCGACTGCCCAGCGACGTAGCGCGCCGGCCGTCCTCGGCGGGTCCGCCCCTACGGCCGGAACCGCTCGAGCGAGAGGAACCGGACCGGCGCCCCCGGAGCGACCCCGGCGAGGAGGAACTCCTTGCGGACCCCCTGGGCGACCCGGACGCCGCCCGCGACCCCGGGCCACGTGGCGATGTGGTCGGTCGGCACCGCCTGCACGAGGTACCGGGCGTGGGAGTGCTCGGGGTTCCGCGGGTAGGCGCGGAAGTGGGCGCCGTACTTGAACCCCGTCTTCACGACGAGGCGGCGCGCGCGCAGGTCCCGGTACGCCGCGAGCCGCTCGGAGAAGCGGGGGTCGAGCCGTCGGGCCCGGCGCGCGAGCCGGTCGAGCGGGACCGGCCGGTTCGTCGTCGCGTCGCGGAGCGCGAGCTGACCGGTCTCCGCGAGGTACGCCGCCTCGAGCAGGCTGAGCTCGAGGCGGCCGCCGAGGCGGCTGCCGTATGCGAGCGTTTGGCCGAGCTGCTCGACGGCGGCCGGGTCGTGGACCGTGACCCGGTCCTCCGAGAGCCACCCCTCGGTCGGCGCGGCGAGGGGACGCGGCGGGAGCGCGCCGTTCGGCGCCGGCCGGCGGACCCGGTAGTAGGTGAGGTCGGACTCCTCGTCGACGACCGCGAGCCAGAGGAGCCGCCGGGCCCCCTGGGCGCGCTCGGCGAGGTCGAAGACGCGCTTCAGGTCGAACGGCTGGCGCTCGCTGATCGCCTCGACCCAGAAGCGGGACGGCGTCTTGTTCGCGATCCCGCCGCGGGGGAGGACGGCGAACGCGACCGGCGGCGGGCTCGCCCGGACGACGTACCCGCGCTGGCGCAGGTCGCGGTAGACCAGGTACCGGACCGCGAAGCCCGGGTCGGCGCGCACCGCGCGGCGGAACACCGCCGGCCACGCGAGCCCCCCGCCCCGCGGCGCGGGGAGGTCGATGCGGCCCATCTCGGCGAGGTAGACCGACTCGTACCGGTCGAGCGCGAGGGAGCCGTCGGAGCGCAGGGTGCCGAAGAACCCCTTGGCGTAGACCGAGCTCGCCTCGGCCGGGTCCGCGATCCGGACCGTCGCGTCCGGACCGACCTCGCCCGTCACGGGCGGCGGCCCCGCAACTCAGAGAACCGGACGAGCGGCTCGAGGCGCACGCCGACCGCCGCGAGCTTCTCCCGCGCGCCGAACTCCCGGTCGACGACGACGAGCGCCCGGTCGACGCGCCCGCCGGCCGCCCGGATGATCTCGACCGACCGGACGCTCGAGCCCCCGGTCGTCGAGACGTCCTCGACGAGCAGCACCGGACCGCCCGGCGGGATCTCCCCCTCGAACGCCTGGCGGGTGCCGTGCTCCTTCGCCGCCTTGCGCAGGATCGCGTACGGCCGGCCCGTGCGCAGCGCGAGCGCGACGACGAGCGGCACCGCCCCGAGCTCCATCCCCGCGAGGCGGGGCTCCGTGCCGGCGCGCGCGGCGAGCGCCGCGGCGAGGCGGTCGAGCCGCCCCGGGTCGGTCCACGCCCGCTTCACGTCGACGTAGACGTCGCTCTTCTCGCCCGACGTGAGGGTGAAGTCGCCGAACCGGACGGCCCCCGAGTCGAGCAGGAGGCGGACGAGCTCGTCCGTCGTCGGCGGATCGTGCGCGGACGACGGGGTCACCACGGTACCTTCTTCAGGCCGGCCCAGTAGCCGACCCAGTTGAACGCGGCGTGCAGCCCGAGCGTGTACGCGAGCAGCCATATGACCGCTTCCCAGCGGACGAAGACCGCGACGAAAAGTCCCGGGTCGACGACGAGCCCGACCGCGATCGGGACGAGCACGAACGGCAGCTGGTCGAGCAGGAACGTCCGGCTCCCCGAGTCGCGTCCGAGCCGGCGCTTGACGAACGAGCCGAGCGCGTCCCCCGTCATCGCGCCGAACGTGAGCAGGGCGACGACGGGCACGGCGGCGACGACCGACGCGGCGAGGCGGGGGACAAGGGCGAGGTTCGGCGGGGCGAGGAGGATCAGCCACGCCTCGAGCAGCCCGACCGGCATCGCAAGGAGCGACCCCGCGAAGAAGCCGGACCAGCTCTTGGACGGCCCGAGCACGCGCCGGCCGTCGCGACGCCAGACGCGGCCCGCGTCCATCGGGGGTCCGCGGCCGCGCGGCAGGGTGGCGAGCGCGTTCGCGACGTACGTCGGCAGGAGGACCCAGAGGACCGCGAGGCCCGAGGCGAGGAACGGGTCGAGCACGTCGGCGCGCTCCGGCTACGGCTCCCGGACGAACCGCTCCAGCGACGCGATCACGCCCGCGAGGACCCGCGGGTCGACGCTCTCCTCCGCGTCGTGGATGTGCGACGCGTCGTCCATGCTGCCGAAGACGAGCGCGGGCAGCGGTGCGCCGCTCGGGGTCGTGAGACCGCGCAGCGAGCTCGCGTCCGTCCCACCGTACTCCCCCCGCGGGCCGTGCGCTCCGACCGTCGCCCGCAGGATCCGGTCGAGCTTCGCCGCGGACGGGTGCCCCGCCGGCAGTGCGTAGCCAGGGCGGCAGCGGGCCGGTGGCGCTTCGATCCGGGCGGAGAGCGAGTGCGCCGCGCTCCATCCCTGGACCCGCGCGAGCGCCTCGGCGAGCCCCGCGTCGAGCTCCATCTCGGGGGTCAGACGGAGGTCGACCGTGAACCGCGCGGAGCCGGTCGCCCGGCCGTCGAGCAGCCCCTGCGCCGCGGCCCCCCGCAGCAGAGCGAGGGCCGCCGGCACTGGGTTGTGCCCGCGGTGCGGGTATCCCCCGTGCGCCGCCTCGCCGATCACCTGCAGGGCGAGCGCGCCCGGCGGCCCGGAGAGCGCGGTCGCGCCGGCCGGCGCGAGCCGGTACGGCGGGGCGACGAGCGGCGCGAGGGCTCCGGGGAGCGCCGCGAGCGCCGGGGCCGGTCCTTCGAACATTAGCGTGACGACCCGCGCGATCTGGTTCGCGGCGTCGGTCTCGGCGTGGGCGGCGACGAGCCGCGCCTTCTCGCCGGGGGCGACCCCGCCGACGTCGAACTTCGTGACCGAGGCGCGTCCCGTGATCACCGGCGCGGGCGCGCCGCGGTCCGGCCAATCCGGCGAGGCGAACGCGGAGCGCCACGCGCGCGCCATCTCGTCGAGCCCGACGAGCGCCTCGCCGTAGTCGACCGCCTCCGACAGCGGGACCCGGCCGCCGAACGACGCCTCGAGGAAGGCGACGCCGCTCGAGGCGACGGTCGTCTCGGGGCTCCCGTCCGGAATGAGCGCGACGTCCGCCACGAGGAACCGCTCCGGGTCGTCCGGCGCGAGGGCGGCGTCGTGCGCGCGGAGCGACTCGATCCCGCCCTCGCCGCCGGTCTCCTCGTCGCAGCAGGCGAGCAGTCGGACGTTCGTCGTGAGGCCGTCCACGTCGGCGAGGTGCGCGAGCGCGATCAGCGACGCGACCACGCCGCTGCCCAGATCGTCGTTCGCCCCGCGGCCGTAGAGCCGCCCGTCCGCCCGGAGCGTGAGCGTGTGCGGCGGGCTCTTCCACCGCTCGCGCTGCTCGGCGGGGACGGGGACGACGTCGTAGTGCGCGAGGATGAGGACGGTCGACCGCCCGCCGACGTCCAGGTCGACGATCACGTTCGGGCGGGGGACCTCGCGGAACTCCTCCGGGTGGGCGCCCGCGACGAGCGGGTCGAAGATCCGCGTCGCGAGGCCGAACGAGCGCGCCGCCCGGACGATCGCGTCCGCGGCCCGGCGGTAGTTCGGCTTCTCGAACCGCTCCGCGGCGAGGTCCTCGAGGTTCGTCGGGGCGATCGCGACGAGCTCCTGGAGCAGCGGCAGGGCCCGGGGGTCGCCGAGCGTTCGGGTGACCGAGCCGCCGGCCGGGTTGGTCGGTTCGGACGCCGCCATCGACCGGCCTACCGGACGAGCAGGGCGACCAGGAGCGCGCTCGTGAGGAGGAGGAGGAAGCTCGCCACGAACATGTGGGTGAACATGCCGAGGGTGTCCCCGAGCGAGGTCAAAAGGCGAGCGGTGTAGCCGGGCCCGAGGACCTTCATGTTCGGCAGCTCCTTCGACCCGAACCGCACGTCGGTCGGGGCGAGGTCGGCGACCGCGGCCTCCAGGACCGCGCGGGCGTCGCGCACCAGCGCGTCGCGCGGATACCGTTCCCCGACGGGGTTGATCCCGCCGTCCGCCTCGTGCACGACGTGGTTGTCGGTCGTGAGGACCTCCGCCGCGTCGACCGCCCGATGGAGCGCCTCGACGATCGGGGCCCGTTCGCCGACGACCAGGTTGTTGCCGTCGATCAGCACGTACCCGGCGGTCGTACCCGCCGCGCGCACCGCGAGCGCCCGCAGGCCGTGCGGGCCGATCCCGTCGCGGCCGATCGAGTAGCCGTCCCGGACCGCGACCCCGATCTCGAACGGCCCGTCGCGGGCCGCCGCCTGCGCCGCGGCGACCGCTGCCTTCGTGTCGACGAGCAGCTTCTCGGCCGCCGGGCTCCCGTAGGAGATGTCCCCCTCCCCCTCGATGTAGGAGTTGTGGCCGTCGACGAGCACGACCCGCGGCCCGCCGTCGCGCGCGATCTCCCGAACGATCCGGTCGGCGACCGCGAAGGCGATGTCGTCGCTCGGCGCCGGGGCCTGGCTCACGACGACGAGGGCGACTCCACCGAGGATCTGCGCCCGCGCGAAGCTCCCCGGGTACGGGGTCACGAGCGGGCTCGCCCGGGCGGGGGCCGGGGTCGCGAGCCCGCGCAGGAGCTCGCGGCAGGCGTCGCCGATCCGGTCGACCTCCGCCTCCGACGGGAGGTCGAGGTCGTGGTCGGACGGGGTGTGGGGCACGAAGACGGTCCCCCCGTCCGCGGCGAGGATCCCGCCGAGCTTGCGGGGAAGGTCGCTCGCTCCGAGCGCACCGAACGGTCCGGGGTGGACCGTCGGCATGGCGATCGTCGCGTGGGTGCGCCCGCCCCGGTCGAACGCGAGGAGGTCGACGCGGACGTCCGCGGCGACGGTCGTGCGGAGGAAGAACGCCTCCAGCGTCCGCGTCGCCTCCGGATCGCGCTGCCCGACGTGGTCGAGGAGCGGTCGGATGAGGGAGACCCCCGAGCTGTGGAACTCGCGGCGGATCGGCCGGTCGGAGGCGCTCAGCACGGCGAGCGCGCAGCCGAAGGCGAGGAGGAGGAACGCGGCCGTCGCGGCGAGGACCCGGACGGTCGGGGGAGCGAGCACGAACGCCCCCAGCAGGGAGAGCACCGGCTGCAGGAGCGACGCAGGCAGCATCCGCGCGTGGCTCGAGCGGGAGACCCCGAAGAGGCTCAGGTGGCGGAACCAGAACGCGGGAGCGGCGAGGAACGGGACGAGCAGGTCGACCGGGGGGGCCGACGCCGGCCAGAGGAGCTCGCCGCCACGCCACGCCGCTTCGAGCGGCAGCTCCACGAGCAGGACGAGGGTCGCGAGCAGCACCCCGCGGTGCAGCTCGAGCCGGCCCCCGAGCGCCGAGGCGAGCGGGGTCGAGGCGACCGCGGCGACGAGCGCCGGTCCGGCGAAGACGAAGAGGAACTCCTCCGCGAAGCGGAGCGAGGGGGGCCGCGCGATCAGCGCCGCCGCCGCGACGCCGACGGCGACGAGCAGGGCGACCGCGACGGGCGGCGGGGGCGCCCGAAAGAGGACGTGGCCGCGGGCGACCTCCCGGGGCGGCGACGCGGCTGCCGGGGCGGTCGGGTCAGTGCCGGGCACGCCGGACCTCATCGAGGACGGAACGAAGTCCGCCGTCGACCCCTTCCTCCTCCGTCACGCTTCCGGTGACGAGCACGTTCGCGCCGGCCGCGAGGAGCGGCGCGGCGTCGCGTCCCGAACGGATCCCCCCGCCGACGATCACCGGGATCTCGACCGCGGAGCGCACCGCCTGCACGAGCGCGGCCGGGACCGGCGACGGCGCGCCCGAACCGGCCTCGAGGTAGACGAACCGCATCCCCAGGTACTGGGCCGCGAGCGCATAGCCGGCCGCCCCCGCCGCGTCGGTCCGGGCGACGAGGTCCGCCTCGCCGACCTCGCCGACTCGCATCCCCGGGGCGATCACGAGGTACCCCATCGGGATCGGCTCGAGACCGAGCGACCGGACCGCGGGCGCGGCAAGCGCGTGGGCGCGGATGACGAGGTCGAGGCGTCGGGAGTTGAGGAGGCTCATGAACAGCACCGCGTCAGCCTCCCCGGAGAGCGACCCGGGCCCCTCCGGGAAGATCACGACGGGGACGTCGACGGCGGCGCGGACCGCCTTCGCCGTCCGCCCCATCCCGTCGGGGGAGATCCCTGTCGAGCCGCCGAGCAGGATCGCATGGGTGCCGAGCGCCACCGCGGCGCGGGCGACCGCGACGGCGGTGCCGTCGGGGGACTTCTCGGGGTCGATCAGCGTGAAGTGGAGCGGCCCGCCACGCAGCTCCTCGGTGAGCCGGCGCTCGACGCGGCCGGGGAGCGCGCTCATCGGAACGCCACCGCAAGGAACGCCAGGAGCGCCACCGTCATCGCCGCCTTGCTGACCGACTGCTCGTAGTGGAGTCGTTCCGGAAGGAACCGGACGGAGACCACGAACGTCGCGTCCGCCGCGGCGACCAGCAGGAGGTAGATAATCCCCACGACGGAGCGGGGCGCGACGAACCAGAGGACCGGAACCGCGCTGAGCGCGATCGCGGCCCCGACGGCGGCGCGCGCTGTGGCCCCCGCCGCGGCGACCCCATGGGTCTTCGGGAGCGTGGAGCGGCCGACGTCCCCGGCGACGTCCTCCATGTCCTTGATTACCTCGCGGCTGAGCGTCGCGAAGAACGCCATCGCCGCGAACGGAAGGAGGACGAGCGCGTCCCCCGCCGCCGCCCCACCGTACAGGAAGACGAGCCCCGTGAGGAGGGCGACGACCGCGTTCCCGACGAAGCCGCGGGACTTGAGGCGCAGCTCGTAGCCGAGCAGCGCGCCGACCGCGATCGCAAGGATGACGCCGACGAGCGGCTCAGCGAAGACCACCGGAACGGCGACGGCGACCCCGAGGACGAAGAGGAGGATCGCGAGACGACGGGCGGCCGGGACGCTCACGGCGCCCGTCACGAGCGGCCGATCGGGGTGGTTCGTCCGGTCCCCGTCCAGGTCGAGGAGGTCGTTGAGGACGTTCCCGCCCCCCGTGACGAACGCGGTCGAGAGGCCGGCGAGCACGGCGTACTCCCACAGCGTCGCGGAGGCCCGGAGGCCGTCGGCGTGCGCGACGAGCGCCCCGACGATCGTACCAAGGAACGAGACCGCGAGGTTGCCGCCGCGCATCAGTCGCAGCGGGGCGAGCACGCGGTGCGATGGCGCGGAGGCCGCCATAACGGTTGTGTCGGAAGCCGGCCGGCGAGCCGCGGGGACTCACCCGAACGGGCCGGCCGCCCCGCATCGGGTGCAGCTGTTCGACCACGGCGCGTTCGTGAGCCCGCACTGGAGGCACTTCCACGGTCGGGTCCGTCCGCCACCCGCGTTCCCCGAAGCGGCCGCGTCGGTCGCCGTCGGTCTCGAACCGGGCGTTGGAGCGGCCGGGGCGGTCCGATCTTCCACCTTTGCGGAAGGAACCGGACGGGCAGATGCCCCGGTCGGGCGAGCGGAGCCGGGGGCCCCCCCCGTGGGTGGCGGCGAGCGGCTCGGCGTGCCCGGGGGTGCAGGGAGCGGGGGAGGAGGAGTGGAAGGGGCGCTCGGTCGCGGAGAGGCCGACACGGGGCGCGGAGTCCGGAGGGCATCGGAGATGCTCCCGTACCGAGAGGCCGCCGACGGCGCCGGGGCTGCCTGGGAGCGCCCCGTCGTCCCGGGCGGAGGTCGATAGCTGCGTTGCGGGGGCGGGAGCGGGTCGTAGACCTCCGGAGAAATCGGCCCCGGTGTAGCGTCGACTGGGGGCCAGTCGCGGGAGCCTCCCGCGGCCGGATTCGGGGCGCGTTTACCGGATCCGCCCGATCCGCCCGGCCGTGGCGCGCTCCGTCCGCTCCACTGGGCGAGCTCCCGGAACCGCGGGGGACGGTACAGGATCGCCAGGATCCCGCCCGCAACCCCTGCCGCGATCCCGACGTAGTACCCGCCGTACGCCACGACGCTCGCGGCCGAGCAGGCGAGGATCAGCCCGCCGACCAGCGTGTGCGTCCGGGGGTTGAAGAGCAGCACGAAGGCGAGCAGCGTGAGGAGCGCGCCCGCGACGAACCCGACGATCGTCGCGAAGAAGAAGAAATTTGGACTGAACCCCCAGAATGTCCACCCGTGGCAGATGGTGTTGCGCGGGGGCGGGTTGCAGTGCAGGTACAGCCCGAGCGCGTCCGAGAACCAGTACCCGGAGAAGCCGATGATCGCGGCCGCCGCCACCAGGGTGGCGACGACCGCGGCGATCGGCTGCCGGGGGCGTCGGGGCGCTCGCGGGGAGTCCTCGACCTCCTCGTCGTCCGCCAAGGAAACCCCCCGGGCTCACCCCGCCCCCGGGGGGACGGGCCCGACGGCCAGACCGGGGGACGCTCTTAACGATGAATCCGGATCGACCGTCCACGACCGCGAAAACGGCCACGGCCGCGACGTCGCGGTTCTCGCCCGGACCCCGGGGGCGGAAGGACGGCGCGTTATATCCGCGGGGCGCTCGGCGAGCCCGATGCGTCGCTCCGGCGTCCCGCGCCCGGCGACTCGGACGTTCACACTCGCGAACGGACTGAACGTCGTCCTCGCCCCGTCGCCGGCGAGCCCCGTCGCGAGCGTCTGGGTCTGGTACCGGGTCGGCTCGAAGAACGAGCACCCCGGGATCACCGGCGCGTCGCACTGGGTCGAGCACATGCTCTTCCAAGGGTCCCCGCGGTATGGCAAGGGGGAGATCGACCGGGCGGTCGTCCGCGTCGGCGGGGAGCTGAACGCGTTCACCGACACGGACTTCACGGCGTACTTCACCACCGTCCCCCACGAGCACCTCGCGGTGCCGCTCGACATCGAGTCGGACCGGATGACCCGGGCGTTGATCACCGACGGGGAGGTCGAGCGAGAGCGGACGGTGATCCACTCCGAGCGGGAGGGGAACGAGAACTGGCCCGAGTTCCGCGTCGAGGAGGAGCTGTACCAGCTCGCCTTCCGGATCCACCCGTACCGCTGGGACGCGCTCGGCCGCCGGGAGGATATCGAGCGGATGTCGCCGGCCCAGCTGCGAGAGTACTACCAGCGATACTACGGGACGCGCAACGCGACCCTCGTCATCGCCGGGAAGTTCAATCCTGCCGCGACCGCGGCCGAAGTGCGGCGCCGGTTCTCCCCGCTGCCTCGTTCGGGCGCACCGGTCGAGGTCGCCGAGACCGAGCCATTCCCGCGCGGCGAGCGTCGGGCCGAACTATCCGGCCCCGGCACGACGCCGTACCTGCAGTTGGGCTGGCGGGCGCCGGCGTTCTCGGCGCCCGAGACAGCGGCCACGATGGCGCTCGACTCGCTGCTCGGCGGGGAGGCGCGACTCTTCGCGGCCGGTTCGATGTGGGGGCGCGGGGCCGAGCACCCGAGCGCCCGGCTGTACCGCGCGCTCGTCGACCCCGGGCTGGCCGTCCGCGCGACGAGCGACTGGCGGCCCCGGACGTACGAAGGGCTGTTCACGATCCAAGCGCAGGCCGCGCGCGGCGTCTCCCTCGACCGCCTGGAAGCGGCGATCGACGCGGTGCTCGAGCGGCTCCGCCGCACCGGGCCGACCGCGGCGGAGATGGACGACCTTCGGACGAAGGTTCGACGCGGGGTCGCGCTCGCCTACGAAGGCGCGTCGCGGACGGCGTTCCGCCTCGGCTACTTCTCCGTCCTCGGCGGCCCCGCGCTCGAGGACGCGCTCTTCCGCCAGCTGCTCCGGGTGCGGGCGCGCGAGATCCGGGACCGCGCCCGCGCGATGTTCGTCCCGGAGGCGCGGGTCGTCGTGCGGTACGAGCCGACCGAGGCGGCCGGCGATGAGTGAGACCGCGAGCCCGCTCCGGGTCGAGTACGGGAGCGATGTCGACGGCCTTCGGGTCGTCCGCCAGCCGTCCCCCGCCGGCGCCGCGAGCTTCTCGGCGACGTACGTCGGCCCCGCCGGCTGGGGGTTCGATCCCCCGGGGGAGGACGGAACGGCGCGGCTCGTCAACCGGCTCGTCGTCTCCGCGGCGGGACGGTACGACCGCGTGGCGCTCGCTCGCGCGCTCGACCGCGCCGGGGCGACGCTCGCCCAGCAGACCAGCCCGGAGTCCGGGGAGGTGACCGTCTGGGGTCCCGCATCCGAGTGGCGACCGTTGATCGCGATCCTGGCGGACGTCGTACTGCGACCGCGGTTCGATCCGGACGACATCGCGCGCGTGCGCCGCCAGATGCTCGAACGACAGCTGCGGGAGCTCTCGCAACCGTCGCCCCGGGCCGACCGCGAGCTGTTCCGGGCGATCTTCCCGGAAGGGCATCCGTTCCGCAAGACCGGGCTCGGGGACCGGCGATCGGTCGAGCGGATCCGGCGGAGCGCGCTCGTCCGGTTCCACGACGAACATTACACGAGCGGTGGCGGTGTGCTCGTCGTCACCGGACCGGCGCGCCTGGCGGCGGTCGAGCGGGCGGCGCGCGCCCACTTCGCCCGGTTCGCGCGCGCGGAGCCCGCGTCGTTGCGCGTGCCGCCGCCCCGAAGCCGGTCCCGCGTCGAACGGTCGATCGACCTCCCCGGGCGGTCCCAGGTCGAGGTCCGGCTTGGGGGCCCGTCGATCGCCCGGGACGACACGATGTATCCGGCGGCGTTCCTCGCGAACGAGCTGCTCGGGGGCCGCCCGTTGCTGAGCCGACTGTTCCAGCGCGTGCGCGAACGCGGCGGACTCGCCTATCACGCGTCGAGCGCGCTCGAGTCGATGCGGTCGGGGGGGTACTGGGTCGCGCAAGCGGGCACCGGGGCCGACCGCTGGAAGAAGGTGGTGCCGATGCTGTCGGACGAGGTCGACCGCCTTGCCCGGGAGACGGTCTCCGCCAAAGAGCTCCGCCTGATCCGCGAGAGCGCGATCGGAGAGATCCCGCTCGCGCTCGAGTCGACCGCCGAAGCGCACGAACTGGCGGTCGACGTCGCCTACCACGGCCTGCCCGCCGGATACTGGGCGGAGTGGCCGGAGCGGCTGCGCTCCGTCCGCCCGGAAGCGGTGCGAGCGGCGGCGAACGCTGCGCTCGACCGGCGGCAGGCCGTGACGATCGTCGCCGGGCCGGTCGGGCGAACCGGCCGCGCTTGAGCCGTCGGCCCCCCTCACGGCGTCGGAGTCCGCGACCACACACCCATACGTACATATACGCTGGAGCGATTCGGAGCCCTATGCCGAACCGCCCTCGCCTTGAGGTCGCCGCACCGGGGATGCTGCGGAAGAACATCACCATCACGCCCGAGGAGGCCGAGTTCCTCGAGCGCCACCCCGAGATCAACCAGAGCGCGCTGTTCCGCCAGATCGTGGAGAGCCTGATGCTCGCCGAGCGCAGTCCCGGGGTCGCGTCAACCCAGCCGGTCCGCCTCGGAAAGGCGGTCTACCGCTCGGGCGCGATCATGTTCCAGAAGTCGAACGCTCGTCGAGAGTAGGAGCGACCGGGGGAGCCCCGCGGGGCGGGGCGGACGTATCGCGGAGCCGGTCGGCGAGGCCCGCGAACGCCGGGTGGTCGGCGTCGGCCGCCCGGGCGAAGACGATCCCTTCGGCGCCCTCCGTGCCGCGCCACGCCGCCGCGGCGGTCGCGCGGTCCAGGCCGAGCATCGCGTGGCGGGAGATCAGGTGGCCGAACGCCCAGCGCCGCCGCAACGCGAGGTCGGTGAAGTGGGGGGCGTAGTGCCCGCCGCCGGCCGCCAGGGCGATGCGATCGCCCGGGTCGGGCTCGAGCGTCGGGATGACGTCGGCGAGGACCCGGACCGCGTCGGCCGGGGGCTCCGGGTCGGTCCCGTACCCGATCTCCACGAACATCGCCGGTAGCTCGAGCTCGGGACCGTGATGGGTCGCCTCGAACGTCGCCGGGAACCCGAGCGGGGCGCCCCCCTCCGAAAGGAGCCGAACGGCCGCCGCCATCCGTCGCGGGTCGGTCGGAACGAGCGTCCGCGGCGACCCCCCGACTTCGGCGGTCGAACCCGGGTTACCGAGCGGATGGACCGTGAGGCACCGAACGTTCTGCTCGCTGCGGTGGATCGACGGAAAGACGACGGTCGTCCCGGCGCTTCGGAGTGACGGCGGGAGCTTGCGGTCGAGGTGCTCGTCGTGGATGTGGAGCCCGGAGCGTCGCACGACCAGCGCACCGCTCGGGAGCCGGCGGATCGGCGCCCCGTCGACGAACTCCCCCGTCGCCGGCGGGGTCCCCCATCGCTCGGCGACCGGAACGGCGACCGGGTCGAGCTCCGAGACGACGATCAGCATCGACTCCATCGCGAGGGGAGCGTGGCGCGGGGGAAGAGGTTCGCTCCCGGCGCCCCGTTCGTTCAAGTGGCGGGGCGCTTCCTTCGGCCCAGAGCGACCGCGAGACCTACCGCGACTCCGAGCACGATCGCCCCTAGGATCAGGTAGTCGGTATACGGAGCGAGATCGCCCTCCAGCTCGGCCCACGGCGAGCGGTACGTCGAGTGGAACTCCACGGTCACCGTGCCGCCCGAGCCACCGACCGTCGCGTTGCCCGTGCCGTTCGACGCGCGGTAGCCGGGAGGGTCTCCGACGGCGTAGGCGTAGATCCCGCTCGTCTCGCCGAACGTGATGTTCCCGGTTCCGTACAGGAGCTCGCCGGCGGTCGTTACCGACCAGACGGTCCCGAGCGGCAGTCCGACCGGAACGAACAACAGCGGCTCCGCCCCGACCTCGAACGTGCGGAACTCCCCGGCCCCGAGGAGGACGGTGCCGAGCGAATAGGTGGATCCCCCGGAGTGGACCGACAGCGCGGTCGACCCCGGAACGAGCACGGTCTCGACGAACGTTCCCGAGAAGGGGAGCAGGGCGCCTCCCACGGAGAGGTTCCCCCCGACCGAGCCGGTGACGACGCTCACCTCGACCGTCGTCAGGCTCGTCGGGCTCCAGAGGGAGTCGAGCTTCCCGCGAGTCCCGTTCGCGATCGTCGCCGTCGGACCCTGGTCGGCGCCGGTCGAGGCCGCCACGACCGCCCGCGAGACCCCCTCCTCGGTCGCCTCGCCGTGGTCGACCGCGTTAGGGACCGGCTCGAAGTTGTTCCCGTTCCACCAGTCGAGGGAGAGGACGAGGTCGGTCGACCCGACGAGCTCGGTCTGCGACCCGTTCCCCGGCCCCCCGACGATCAGCTCCACGTCCCCGAAGCACCGCGGACAGGCACCGGAGATCCCGAGCCCGGAGTCGACGTCGAACCCGCGGAAGTCGGCGATCGACTTCGCCCAGGGGAACCTCACCGTGTCGAAGACGGTCATCGGCCCGGACTCCCCGTAGAGCACGCGGACCGTCGGCACGCCCCCGGAGCCGAGCGAGGCCACGACGGAGAGGTTCACCGTCTCCGGGTTTGCCAGCGTCACGCACGCTCCGGGGAGGTAGCAGGGGGCGGAGTCCCCGTAGAAGGAAGAGTCTCCCGAACCCGTCACCGAACCGTTGCCCCCGATCGCGCTGGAGTATAGGTACACCGAGGAGGCGTTCCAGACGTTGTCCTCGAATTGGATGGCCCGCGTGTGCGAGCTCAGGATGGCGACGTCCTGGACCCAGTACGCGTATCGGTCGGTCGGAGTATCGAACGCCAGGAATGCGTTGAGCTGGAAGCTGACCGAGTACGGGTCCGGGAGGCTACTGTTGCCCGCGTCGATCGCTCCGACGGCGATCGACCCTCGGAACTCGGTGGTGGTGAAACTGCCCTGCGGCCCACCGGAAGTACCCCCCAGATCGCCGATCCCCATCGGAGCGGGCTCGGCGCCAGAGTAAGCGTTCTCGGGCGAGGGGGCTTGCGGAACCGCGGGACCTATCCGGGAGTATTGTGACACTGGGCGAGGATTCGACTCGCTGGGCGGCGTCGACCGGGCCAGGGTGCCCTGTATGCTGGACCCGGTCGCGGTTCCGGACGACGGGTCGGCTCGCGGGGGGCCGGGGGTCGGCGTCGTGAGGATGCTCGAGGCCACGGGGAGGAGCAGGAGCAGCCCGACAAACGCGGCCCCCGCGACGGGCCATGATGCACGACCCCGCGAGCCCCGTGATGCCGAGAACCCCCGGCGGGGTCGGATCGGGCCCGCGGAGTTCGGGTCGAGCGGGTCGGGCAGCGACCCTGTCGGACCGGAGGTCGCTCCCGAGCGGGCCATTGAACCTCCAGCGACCCGGAGGCTAAGTAGATGGGGTCGACGAAGAACGGCAATCGGCGAAGTCGGGCGATCGCGCCGATCGGCCCCGGAGCGGCGCCGTAGTGTCGGATAACACTCGACTCGACCCCGCGAGGGGGGGCCCGGAGGGGGGGTCGACCGTCGGGGGGTCAATCCAGGAACGGCTCTCGGCGGAGAAAGTGGCCAAGCGTTATGAAGGGACGCGGTCAAATCGCCTCTAAAATCCTTTAATAGCGACGCGTAATGGACCGCGCTAGGTGGGCTCATGCGTCGAGAGAGTCACCGATATCGGGGAGTTAGGCGATCGGGTCGAGGAGCAGGGTGGGGACACCGGGCCGTCTACGTCGCTTCGGCAATTGCCGCAGCGTCGTTGGTTGCCGGGTTCGGCCTCGCGGGGTACTGGTTCGGTACGTTTTCGCACACGTACAGCCAGATCACCGCCACGGGGTTCGAGAGCGCGCCGTACGGGGTAGTGTTCCTGAGCGCAGGGGCTACCTACGCGGCGTTCGTGGGATTCAACTACACGAACGTCACGTGGAATTCTACTACCGGACCGTGTGATGCTCTCCCAGCGAACGGGACGAATCTGTTGAATCAGTCGGGACCGGCGGAGGCGTTCAACCTCTCCGCGTCGAACCTGACGACGAGCAGCAACTCCACGCTGACGTTCGTCTGTTTGAACGCGGTGGACAACGGGAACATCTCCTACCTCTGGCAGAACTACTCGGGCGTGGACCCGCTGAACCAGAGCGGCTGGGACAACATCACGGGCGCGGCGAACGGCTCTCAGGGCGCCCCCTCGTTCAACCTCGGGTTGAACGCGACGGGCGAGAACTCGACGGCCTCGATCAACATCACGGGCTGCAACCCGTCGGTGGCGGGCAACAACCTGACCGGGGACGCGGAGCTGTCGAACTGTCCGTTCTTCGCGGGTAACAACAAGACCACGTACGTGCCGCACAACGGCTTCTACGCCACGAACGGCTCGTGGATCAGCACGGCGAACCAGTCGTTCTGGCACCCGAACCAGACGGGCTACCTGGACTCGGACTCGGTCTTCTACGCGTCGATCGAGTTTGTCCACACGATCCCGAACGTGACGTACGAGACCGTGGTCGACTTTGCCGGCGCGACGCCGATCCCGCAGGTGTTCTTCTTCAACACCGGCGCGGGGAACAACAACGAGACGGTCACCTTCGTGTTCGACATGACCGCCGCGTGGTTCACCGCCCTGCCGGGGAACACCTTTGGGTACAACGACGGCAACGTGACGAACGAGACCGGCGGCTTTGGGTCGAACATCTTCGCGTCGATTAACACGTTCTCGATCACCGTCTCGCAGTGTTACATCGATGCGACCGCGATGGTGGCGTGCCCCGACACACTCGGCGGCACGGGATTCCCGTAAATCGGTTCGTCCGTCAACGAACTGTGGACGGGGAGGGAAACCTCCCCGCCCAACCCTTTCCCTCTTCTTCTTTTCTTCACGCGAGCGATATCTATCGGGTCGCAACTCGGACGGTCGGGCAGTCGCTGAACGATACCGGGCGGGCGAACGGCCCGTATGACTTCCGCGAAGTTCGGAGCAGAAACTCGACCCGCTCTCGGCGGGCCGTTTGGAGATCTACGTTCGGGGCGGGGCGCCGTACGTCGGGGCGCGCGACGGCGCACCCGGGCCGCGGTGCTCGTCGGCCGGGGCAGCTTCCTCGGCCGGCTCCTCGTTGTCCTGGCGCTCCTGGGCGCACTCCTCTTCGGTCACCCAGTCGAACTCCAGGTCCTCGGCGTGATCGTGCGAGATGAACGCGCCGGCCTCGAACGCGGTAGAGATGATCTCCTCCATCTTCTCCGCCTCGTGGGTTCCGAACGAGCCGACCAGCCGCCAGAACCAATCCGGGGCCTTCCCGGCCGCCTGGAGGAACTCCGTGACGAGGTCGTAGTACGTCGTGTGCTGGTCGGTCAGGTGGACGTGGAGGTGGCGATCCCCCTGCGACGCCGCGGGCACGACCGACCATGGGCACGCCCGATATAATCCTCTCGGGTCGGCCGACTTGGCAATGCAGCCGGGCGCGCCGCAACCGAAGGGTCTGTCCTACGGACGCCGTCACTCGAGGGTGGGGTCGTCGGGCACGAGCTCGCGGTAGTAGCCCCCCTGCGGGTCGTGGAAGACGTCCGGCTCCCGGTAGCAGAGGACGCGCCACGTGACGTAATCCTTCTCGCACCGGGTGAACAGCATCCCGAGGATTGCCCCCACGAGCATGACCACTCCGAGGAGGAGGAACAAGTTCGAGAGGGGTACGATCCCCAAGTGGGGGGCGGACGGCGAGAAACCGACGATGAGGAAGATCACGCCGAGCACGATCATAGGAAGATAGTGGAGCAGCACATGCGTCGCCCGGCCCGGGGCGGACGTCGTGACCATCATCGGCTCGCCACCCCCCTCACCCCTCGGGAGGGCGCGCGAGTTCATCCACCTTTGCTTTCTCCACGGAGCGACCGACCAACCCCCCGGTCGGAGTCGCCCGGCGGAGGGGGGGACTCCTCGCGGGTTCCCGACCCCGTCCCAGAGCGGGCAGTCAAGGGCTCCCCGGAGGTCCCGGACGCCGCGGTCTGGGGGCTTTCCGTAACTCTATAGATTCGGAGACCCCCCGGGGGCGTGCCGTTCCTGAGCCCGGACGTCGGTCGGGCGACCGGGCCGTCCACCATCGAGGATTTCGAAAAACTCGATGGAATTCCTATATAACGCCCTGCCCATCCCCGATGTAGGGACTGCGCCGGGGGGCGCGGAAACTGCCGGGGGGACGCGGACCATGAGGATGCTGACGTATGTCATACGGAGAATCCTGCAGATCATTCCGGTGCTGATCGGGGTCGTCACGGTCACGTTCCTGCTGTTCACGGCGCTCCCGATCTCGGACCAGATCCTCGCCCACTACGGAACCCCCGGGCCCCACGCCCCGTGCCAGTATCAACCGTCGTGCCCGTGCCAACAGTTAGACAAGGAGTCGGTGCACGGCGGCACGTGCGAGTGCACGTACCCGCCGGCGACCGTCACACCATCAACCAGTTGTGCGAATCCAGTTTACTACAAGGATGTCGCCGCGCTCGGTCTGAACAAACCCCTCCCCGAGCAGTGGCTGAACTACGTGTACCATAGTTTCACGTTCCGTTGGGGCTACGTTCAGAACTTCAGTTACATCGGGGAGAACATCCAAGGGATCAAAGGACACGCCGTCGCATCGGTCCTTGCGGGGTTCCTGCCGTACACGATCGAGCTCGCCCTGCTCTCGCTCGCGCTGATCCTCGTCATCGCCATCCCGCTCGGGAACGCAGCGGCGGTGAACCGCAACCGCCCGATCGACCAGTCGGCCCGAGTGATGTCGTTCTCCGGATTCGCCATCCCCGGGTTCTTGTTAGGATCCTTGCTCGTGGCCGGGGTGACTTTATTGTTCCTCCCTCACACCGGTGCCACCGTCTCGAGCCCGTGGTGTCGCGCAGGCGAGGCGATCGATCACGAGTTCACCTACTCCTGGCCGCAGAGTCCGGAGTGTTACACCGGGGCCAACACACCCATCTTCCCCTATCGGTTCCCGCCGTGGATGCCGTACGGGACGACGACGTCTCCGACCGGCTTCCCGACGGTCGACGCGATTCTCCACCACAGCTACTGGCTCGCCCTCGACTCCCTGCTGCGGATGATCCTTCCCGCGCTCGTGATCGCCTACGGGACCATCGCCGGGTTGCTGCGGTTCGTCCGCAACAGCATGCTCGAAGTGATGAACCTCGACTATGTCCGCACCGCGCGCGCGAAGGGAGTTCCGGAGAAGGTCGTCACCTCCCGCCACGCGGGGCGGAACTCGCTCAACGTCACGATCACCGTGCTCGGGCTGACGTTCGCGGGGTTCATCGGAGGGTTCCCCGTGATCGAGGAGGTGTTCCACATCAACGGCGTCGGCGAGATCATCGCGCTCTCGATCCAGCAACAGCTCGACTACGCGATGATCTTCGGATCGACGATCCTCTTCACCTTCCTCGTGGTGGGCGCGAACATCATTGTCGACGTGATGTACGCCTACCTGGATCCGAGGGTTCGTCTGGGGTGAGCCATGACCTCGAGCGTGCCGACCGCGCCACTCGCTCGCTCCGGCCGCCGGCCGCATCCGCGGCTCGACCAGGCGCGTCGAACGTGGTACTTCTTCCGTCGGAACACGCTCGCCCTCGTTGGCCTCGGGATCCTCGTCTGCATTGGCGTGATCGCCCTCTACTCCTCGACCCTCTCCCTCCCGTGGACCACGCTCCCGGCCTACTGCGCCACGGATTACGGGCCCGGGAACCCGGGGTCGGGCTATCCCGGGAACTACACCCTGCACAACGAGTGCCACGTGGTCTGCACGTACGAGATCGTCCCGCCGCCGAACGCGGCGAGCGTTCCCGGCTGTAACGATCAATGGTACAAAACACCGCTTTATGTGAACGGTACACCGAAGGTGTACGTCTCCTACGCCGGGGTCGTCGGTCCGACGCTGAGCTTTGCGCACGGCTTCGACCCCGGGCCGCTCCCCCTCGGGGGCCTCACGCTCGCGGCGGGTGACGAGACGCCGATCTACAACGTCGCCGGTGCCCTCGCCCGGGGGTCCGACTGGACCCTGATGCTGTCGGTCTCGATCGTCGGCTTCGGGGCGATCGTCGGACTCTTCGCGGGCGCAATCGCCGGTTTCTACGGTGGCGTGATCGACGATTTCTTAATGCGGTTCACGGACATCTTCCTCTCGATCCCGACGATCCTGTTCGTGATCGTCATGGTGACCGCGTTAGGCGGCATCATCCCGGTCCATGGGCAGTACGGTTCCGACCTCCGGATCCTGCTGCTCGTCCTCGGGTTCGTCCTCGTCTGGTGGCCGATCTACGCCCGCATCGTGCGCGGTCAGGTGCTCGTGGTGCGGGAGCAGAAGTACGTCGAGGCGGCCCGCGCGTCCGGAGCGTCGAAGGGTCGGACGCTGATGCGCCACATCATCCCGAACAGCATGTACCCGATCTTCATCCAGTTCTCCCTCGACGTCGGCACGATCCCGCTGCTCATCGGCGCGCTCGTCTACCTTGGGTTCGGGCCCGAGATGTTCCCGGGCGTTCCGTTCCCGGAGTGGGGGTCGATCGCCGCGATCTCGGTCACCGACCTCCCCGTTGACATGCTCGGATCTTGCCTGGTCCCGAACGGGCCGTGCGTCATCGCCTGGTGGCAGCTGCTCTTCCCCGGGCTCGCCCTCTTCTTCTTCGCCATCAGCGTCAACCTGCTCTCGGACGGGATGCGGGACGCCCTCGACCCGCGGCTGAGGCGGTAGGAGGGGCGGAGTCGATGGCAGCGGCGTCGTCGCCCCCGGGCTCGACTAGCCGTCGAGTCCGTCCGGCGGGGGGTCACCGACCTCACCTGCTGAGTCGCAGTCGGCCGACCGCGGCGCCCGCAACGACCGGCCCGCCGAGCGGCCTCCCACCGACGGTCGAGCGGACGATGCCGTCCGCCCGGGGCTCGAGCCGGGACGTGGTCCTCGACGTGCAGAACCTGAAGACCTACTTCTTCACGTACGACGGGGTCTTGCGCGCCCTCGAAGGGGTGACCCTCCAGGCCCGCGCCGGCGAGACGACCGGGATCGTCGGCGAGACGGGATGCGGCAAGAGCGTCACCGCGTTCTCCATCGCCCGGTTGATCGGAGACCCGGGCAGGGTGATGTCGGGCAAGGTGCTCCTCAACGGGGCCGACCTCCTGTGGGGGCTCGACCGCGAGGCGAAGTACAAGAAGATCCCCGGGACCGGTCGGGTCAAGGTGATCCGTTCGTTCCGGCGGATCAAGGCGGCGAACGAGCGGATGGCGTCCGTCCGCGGCCGGGGCGTCTCGATGATCTTCCAGGAGCCCGGCCAGGCGATGAACCCGGTCTTCTCGATCTCCGACCAGCTCGGGGAGGCGGTCCTCCTCCATCGGGGCGTGGAGGTCGTGGAGGGGCTGCTGCGGGCCGACGCGGCCTCGCACCAGACTGGAGGGATCGCGAGCGAGGAGTTCGTGCCCGAGGTGCCGGACGGGGCTCCGGTCGAGGTGGTACCGGGCACGGGGGGCCACGTCGACCGGATGATCCAGGCCGCGGTCTCCGGCGACCGGGAGGCGCTCCGGGCGGCGGCCGGCGACGTGGCGACCGCGGCCGGTCTTCCGTCCCTCGCCCCGGAGCTGTTCTACCTCTTGCGGGACGGGGGTACGCAGGCGCAGCAACGGAAGGGGCGCGTGATGCGGGCGATCCACCGCGTCCAGCTGTCGCGCATGCAACGGGGGTACCTCCGCCACCAGCGGCGGGTCCTCCTGCTCCAGCAGGCGATCAAGGAGCTGTACCTGAAGGAGATGAGGTTCGGAAAGTCGCAGCTCTCCGCCCGCAGCCGCATCGCGTTCCGGCTGCGGTTCGAGAAGCTCCGCCACTTCTACTACGGGATGTGGGGGATCAAGCGGTCGGTCAACCGGCCGATCAAGAACGAGCTGTTCTGGCGCGTGGTGGAGCTGCTCGAGGGGGTCCGGATCGCGAACCCGGTGCAGGTCGCCCGCGGCTACCCGCACGAGCTCTCCGGCGGGATGCTCCAGCGCGCGATGATCGCGATGGCGCTCTCCTCCGAGCCGTCGCTGCTGATCGCGGACGAGCCGACGACGGCGCTCGACGTCACCATCCAGGCGCAGATCCTCGACCTGATGAACAAGCTCCGCGAGCGGGTCGGTACCGCGATCGTGCTGATCACTCACGACCTCGGGGTCGTCGCCGAGGTCTGTGACCGGGTGAACGTCATGTACGCGGGGCTCATCATCGAGAGCGGCCCGGTCCACGAGCTGTTCCGGCGGCCGCTGCACCCGTACACCCAGGGGCTGCTCGCCTCGATCCCGCGGTTCGACCAGCCCGACAAGGAGCTCGCGTCGATCCCCGGGTCGGTGCCGAACCTGATCCGGCCTCCGCCCGGGTGCCGGTTCCATCCGCGCTGCCCCTACGCGATGCCGGTCTGCAAGGAGGTGCGGCCCCTGCCGCAGATCGAGGGGGAGGACCACATGGTCGCCTGCCACCTCTATTCGGCCCCGACCGCGGCGCCAGAAGCCCCGGCGCCGGAGACGCCCCCGACCGCAGCGCCGCGGCGGGCGACCGCATAACGGCCCGCGGGATTGTCCCGAGTCGATTCCGTCGCGGGACCCGCGCTCCCTTTTACCTCGTCGGGCTCTGGGTCGTCCGAGGGTCCGCGCCAGGACGACGGACCGGCCGCCCGCCGCCCTTCGCGGGCGGGCCGCGCCGTCGCTCGTCCCGATGCGCTCCCCTCGCCCACCGATATGAACGACCTCGACCGAACGTGCGTCAACACCCTGAGGTTCCTCGCCGTCGATTCCGTGGAGAGCGCGAAGTCCGGCCACCCGGGGCTCCCGCTCGGGGCCGCGCCGATGGCGTACGTGCTCTGGGACCGCTTCCTGCGGCACCACCCCGCGAACCCGTCGTGGCCGAACCGGGACCGGTTCGTCCTCTCGGCCGGGCACGGCTCCGCCTTGCTGTACGCGCTCCTCCATGCGACGGGGTACGACCTCCCGGTCGAGGAGCTCCGTCGATTCCGCCAGTGGGGCAGCCGGACCCCCGGCCACCCCGAGCACGGGCTGACCCCGGGCGTCGAGGCGACGACCGGCCCCCTCGGCCAGGGTTTCGCGATGGGGGTCGGGATGGCGATCGCGGAGCGCCACCTCGCGGCCGAGTTCAACCGGGACGGTCTCCCGCTGTTCGACCACTTCACCTACGCGATCGTCTCGGACGGCGACCTGATGGAGGGGATCAGCTCGGAGGCGGCGTCCCTCGCCGGGACGCTCGGGCTCGGGAAGCTCGTCTACCTCTACGACGACAACCACATCTCGCTCGAGGGGCCGACCGAGTGGGCGTTCACGGAGCACGTGGCGGACCGGTTCCGGGCGTACGGCTGGCAGGTCCTCTCCGTCCCGGACGGCAACGACCTCGTGGCGATCGCGGAGGCCATCGCCGCCGCCCGGGCGGACACGAGCCACCCGAGCCTGATCTGCGTGCGCACGCACATCGGGTTCGGCAGTCCGGTGCAGGACACCCGCGAGGCGCACGGCGAGCCACTCGGCCCGGCGAACACGAAGGCGACGAAGGAGAAGCTCGGCTGGCCGCTCGAGCCGACGTTCCTCGTTCCCGAGGAGGCGCGCGCCCACTTCCGACTCGCCGTCGAGCGCGGGGCGAAGTGGGAGGGCGCGTGGAACGAGCTCCGTGCCCGGCTCGCGTCGGTCGACGCGGACGCCGCGCGCCGGCTGGACGAGCGGCTTTCGGGGGCGCTCCCGTCAGGGTGGGACTCCGGCCTGCCGACGTTCGCGCCCAAGGACGGCGCCGTTGCCACCCGGGACGCCTCCCAGGCGACGATCAACGGCTTGGCCGGGCACCTCCCGTCGCTCGTCGGGGGCGCCGCGGACCTCTCGCCGTCGACCAAGACGGTGATGGCGTCGTCCCCCGACTTCTCGAACGGGGACGGGGCCGGCCGCAACTTCCACTTCGGGGTCCGGGAGCACGCCATGACCGCCGTCCTGAACGGGATGGCCCTCCACGGCGGCGTGATCCCGTACGGGGGGACGTTCCTCACCTTCTCAGACTACGCCCGGGGCGCGATCCGGCTCGCCGCCCTCCAGCAGACCCTCATCGTCCTCGTCTACACGCACGACAGCATCGCCATGGGGGAGGACGGCCCGACCCACCAGCCGATCGAGCACCTCGCCGCGTTGCGGGCGATTCCCGGCCTCACCGTGTTCCGTCCGGCCGATGCGAACGAGACCGTCGCCGCCTGGCGGCTCGCCGTCCGCGGACCCGGTCCGAGCGCGCTCGTCCTGACGCGGCAGAAGATCCCGGTCCTCGACGGATCGAAGTACCCGATCGCGACCGGGGTGCCGCGCGGCGGGTACGTTCTCGCCGACCCGCCGGCCGGACCTCCCTCGGTCGTGATCGTCGCGACCGGCTCCGAGGTTTCGGTGGCGCTCGACGCCCAGGCCCGGCTCGCCGCACAGAAGATCCCCGCCCGTGTGGTGTCGCTGCCGTCGTTCGAACTGTTCGACCGCCAACCGGCGGCGTACCGGGAGTCGGTGCTCCCCGCCGGCGTTCCGAAGGTCTCCGTCGAGGCCGCCTCGACGTTCGGGTGGGACCGGTACGTCGGGCCCGGAGGGGAGATGGTCGGTCTCTCGGGCTTCGGGGCCTCCGCCCCGGGGCCCGTCGTACTGCGTGAGCGGGGGATCACCGCCGAGCATGTCGTCACCGCCGCCGAGCGGCTCGCCGCTCGGGGAGTGAGATCGTGACTTCGGTCGACCCGGCGACGTGGAGCGTGGGACCCGCGGCGGCCCGGATCTCGGATCGTCTTCGGAGCTGGACCGCCCAGCAGCTCTCCTCCCGCATCTGGCGTTCCGACCCGACGGTCTGGCCCGCCGCGACGGCCTCGGACGTCGCGACGCGGACCGGGTGGCTGCGGCTCCCCGAGGAGATGGCGTCGGCCGTGCCCGAGCTGACGGCGTTCGCCCAGGGGGTCCGTGCCGACCGGTACGCGCACGCCGTGCTCCTCGGGATGGGAGGCTCCAGCCTCGCGCCGGACGTGCTGCGCCGCCTGTTCGGCTCGGCGCCCGGCGCCCCCGAGCTAATCGTGCTCGACAGCACCCACCCCGACGCGGTCGCCGCCGTGCGCGGACGCGTCGACCCGGCGCGATCCCTCTTCATCGTCTCCAGCAAGTCCGGCACGACGACCGAGCCGAACGACTTCTACCGGTTCTTTCGGGAGGCGGTCCGCGCGAGCGGGGCCGACCCAGGACCGCACTTCGTCGCGGTGACCGACCCGGGATCCCCCCTGGAGCGACTTGCCGTTGCGGAGAGGTTCCGCGCCGTGTTCCGTGCCGTGTCGACCGTCGGCGGGCGCTACTCCGCGCTCACGATGTTCGGTCTCGTTCCCGCGGCCGTCCTCGGGGTCGACCTCTCGGCCCTGCTGGAGCGCGGGCGTCTCATGTCGGCCGCGTGCGGCCCGGGAGTCCCTCCCGCGGAGAACCCCGGCGTCGCGCTCGGGGCGGTCCTCGGCGAGCTCGCGGCGCACGGCCGGGACAAACTGACGTTCTACGCCGCCCGGGCGTTCGCGCCGTTCCCGATCTGGGTCGAGCAGCTGGTCGCCGAGAGCACGGGGAAGATCGGCCGGGGGATCGTGCCGGTCGTCGACGAGCCGTTCGCGGCGGTCGACCGGTACGGCGCCGACCGGCTGTTCGTCGAGCTCCAGTCCGCGAGCGCGCCGGACGCGGCGCTCGCCGACCACACGCGGCGCCTGGAAGCGGCCGGCCACCCGGTGGTCCGGGTCACCGTCGGCGAGCCGCTCGACGTCGCGCAGGAATTCTTCCGCTGGGAGCTCGCCGTCGCCGTCGCGGGGTCGGTCGTCGGGATCGACCCGTTCGACCAGCCCGACGTCGAGCTCGCGAAGGAGCTCGCGCGCCAGGCGATGGCGCACCGGGGCACTGCGGGCGGGCCCGGGGAACCTCCCTCGGTGGCGGCCGACCATCGCCCGGAGCTCACCGCGGCGGTCGCTGCGTGGCTCGGGTCGTGCCGCACCGGGGATTATGCGGCGATCCAGGCGTACCTCGCGCCGACCGACGCCACTTCGGCCGCGCTGGACGCGCTGCGACGGACGCTGCTCGAGCGGCTCCGGGTCGCCACCACTGTCGGCTACGGACCCCGCTTCCTCCACTCGACCGGCCAGCTGCACAAGGGCGGCCCGAACACGGGCCTGTTCCTACAGATCGTCGATGCGCCCCGAACGGTGGTGGCGGTCCCGGGGGCCGGCTACTCCTTCGGCGACCTGATCCACGCGCAGTCGGTGGGAGACTACCGGGCCCTGACACAGAAGGGCCGTCGGGTGCTGCGGGTCGACCTCGGCAGCGACGTCGAGGGGGGCCTGCGCCGGCTCGCCGAGGCGAGCCGTGCCTGACCTCGCGGTGCTCCTCTGGGACGTCGGGGGCGTCGTCCTCTCCAACGGCTGGGACCACGTGGGCCGCCGGGCGGCCGCCGACCGGTTCGGGCTCGACGCCGCCGAGCTCGAGCGCCGTCACGAGCGCCTCGCGGTCCCCTTGGAGACCGGGGCGATCGACTGGGCGGAGTACCTCCGGGTCGCGGTGTTCGACGAGCCGCGGGCGTTCACTCCCGACGACTTCCGTCGCTTCGTCTGGGAGCGGTCCGCCTGCTTCGCCCCGGCGTTCGACTGCGCGCGAGCGCTCCGGGAGGCGGGTCGATACCTCATGGTGGCGCTGAACAACGAGTCGACGGAACTGAACGAGTACCGGATCGACCGCTTCCATCTCGCCGAGGTGTTCGAGGTGTTCCTGAGCTCCTGCTACACCGGACGGCTGAAGCCGGAGGCGGCCGCGTTCCGCCATGCTCTCGACGTCCTGCACCGAGCGCCGGCGGAGTGTCTCTTCCTCGACGATCGTCCGGAGAACGTCGCCGCGGCGGCGGCCCTCGGGATCCGTACGCTCCGGGTCCGCGACCCCGCCCACCTACGGGAAGACCTCTTGGCGGCCGGTGTTACTGCCGGAGCGAGGTAACAACGATGGAAGTCGGGATGGTCGGGCTCGGGAAGATGGGCGGCAACATGACCGTTCGGCTCGTGAAGGCGGGCCACCGGGTCGTGGGGTTCGCCCGGTCGAAGCCGGTCGTCGACGCGGTCGTCCGGCAGGGCGCCGTCGGCGCCGGCTCCCTCGCCGAGCTCGTGGGAAAGCTCGCGAAGCCCCGGGTCGTCTGGCTGATGATCCCCGCGGGGGCGGCGGTCGACCAGACACTCGACGCCCTCCATCCCCTGCTCGCCCCCGGCGACCTCATCGTCGACGGTGGTAACTCGTACTACAAGGACACCCTCCGCCGCGCCGCCCTGGTCGCGAGCTGGGGGCTCGCCTACGTCGACGTCGGGACGAGCGGCGGGATCTGGGGGCTCACGGAGGGGTACTCGATGATGGTCGGGGGCGCCCCGGCCGACGTCGAGCGGGTCCGCCCGCTCCTCGAGGCGCTCGCTCCGGGCCCGACGAAGGGCTGGGGTCGCGTCGGTCCGGTCGGCTCCGGGCATTTCGTCAAGATGGTCCACAACGGCATCGAGTACGGCATGATGCAGGCGTACGCCGAGGGGCTTGCGGTGATCGGCGCGAAGTCCGACTTCTCGCTCGACCTGCACCAGGTAACGGAGATCTGGCGGTACGGCAGCGTCATCCGTTCCTGGCTGCTCGAGCTCACCGAGTCGGCGCTCGAGGAGAACCCCACGCTCGCGGGCGTGCAGGCGTGGGTCGAGGACTCGGGGGAGGGCCGCTGGACGGTGACGGAGGCGCTCGACCTCAACGTGCCGGCGCCCGTGATCACGCTCGCGCTCCAGCAGCGGCTGCGCTCGCGGGAGTCGAATCCGTTCACCGAGCGGCTGCTGGCGATGATGCGCAACAAGTTCGGCGGGCACGCGATCAAAGAGGCCCCGTAGGCATGGACCGACCGGCACCGGCCCGCCACCTGTTCGTCGTGCTCGGCGGCACGGGCGACCTGATGCAGCGCAAGCTGCTCCCCGCGCTCTATCGGCTGCGCGCCCGCGGCGAGATCCCGGAGGGCAGCGTCATCCTCGGCGTCGCACGGAAGCCCCTGGACGACGCCGCGTACCGCACCGCGGCCGTGCAGTGGCTCGTCGCCGACGCGGTCGCCCCCGAAGCGGCGGCCCGGGCGTTCGTCGACGCGATGCTCGCCTACCACCGCCTCGAGGACGAGAGCCCGGCGAGCTTCGGGCGCCTCCGCGACGCGATCGTCGCGCTGGAAGCCGCGCGCAAGCTCCCGGGGCACCGCATCTTCTACCTGGCCCTCCCCGTCGAGGCGGTCCCCCCGACGCTCGCGGGGCTCGGCGGCGCGGGCCTCGCGACCTCCCCGGGCTGGACGCGGATCGTCATCGAGAAGCCGTTCGGCCGCGACCTCGCCTCCGCGGTGGCGCTCAACGCGGCGGTCCACCAGCACTTCGACGAGAGCCAGGTCTACCGGATCGACCACTACCTCGGTAAGGAGACCGTGCAGAACCTCCTCGTCTTCCGGTTCGCGAACCGGTTCGTCGAGTCGCTCTGGAACCGGGAGAACGTCGAGCGCGTCGAGATCACCGTCGCGGAGAGCCTCGGGGTCGAGGGGCGGGCGGCGTACTACGAGACGAGCGGCGCGCTCCGCGACATGATCCAGAACCACGTCACGCAGATCCTCACGCTCGTCGCCATGGAGCCGCCCGCTACCCGCACGGAGGAGGCGATCCGCAACGAGAAGGTGAAGGTGCTCCGGAGCATCGCCCCGATCGCGGCGGCGGACGTCGTCCGGGGGCAGTACGCGGCCGGGTCGGTCGGGGGGGCCGCCGTCCCCGGCTACCGCGACGAACCGGGGGTCGCCCCGGGGTCGACGACGGAGACGTACGCCGCGCTCCGCCTCCGCATCACCAACTGGCGGTGGCAGGGGGTGCCGTTCCTGCTCCGCTCGGGTAAGCGCCTCCCCGCGAAGTCGAGCCGGGTCGTGCTGACCTTGAAGGCGCCGCCGGTGTCGTTCTTCCCGAGCGAGCAGGCGTACGAGATGAACCCCGACCGGATCTCGATTCTGATCCAGCCGCAGGAAGGGTTCGAGATCGCCTTCGAGATCAAGGTGCCCGGTCGCGAGCTCCGCGTCCAGACGCACCGGATGCAGTTCCACTACGCCGACGTCTTCGGCGCGCTCCCGGACGGCTACGAGACGCTCCTCCTCGACGCCGTGCTCGGCGACCCGACTCTCTTCGTCCGCGCGGACGAGGTCGAGGAGTCGTGGCGGGTCTACGACGCGATCCTCCAGCGGCCGCCCCCCCTCGTTCTCTATCCCGCGGGCTCGCCGGGGCCGGCGGCGGCTCAGACGCTCGCCGAGCAGTGGGGGCAGCGGTGGGAGACCCTCGGGTAGCGCCCCGCCTCCGCGTCTTTCCGGACCTCGAGGCGGCCAGCGACGCGCTCGCGGACCGGATCGCCCACGCCGCTCGGGAGGCGGTCGCGGCCCGCGGGGGGTTCTCGATCGTCCTCTCCGGTGGCTCGACGCCCCTGCCGCTCTACCGTCGGCTCGCCACCCGGTACCGCCGCGAGATCGACTGGTCGCGGGCCGACGTCTACTTCGGCGACGAGCGGTGCGTCGGCCCACGCTCGCCCGAGAGCAACTACGCCTCCGCCCGCGCCGCCCTCCTCTCCCGGCTCCCCGTCCCGACTCGACGGGTCCATCGGATCCGGGGGGAACTCCGACCCCCGTCCGCGGCCGCGTGGGAGTACGCCCGCACCATCGGGCCGGTGCGGACCCAGGGGAAAGCCCCCCGGTTCGACGTCGTCCTGCTCGGCCTCGGGCCGGACGGTCACACTGCCTCGCTCTTTCCGGGCGCGCCGGCGCTGCGGGTGCGCTCGCGTTCGGTCGTGAGCGTCCGCAGATCCCCGACGCCCCCCCACGTCCCCCGGGTGACCCTTACCGTTCCCGCGCTCGTGTCGGCCCGGCACGTCTGGTTCCTGGTCTCGGGGGAGGAGAAGGCGGGCGCGGTCGCCCGCACCGTCGGCCGTCGTCGCGATCCGGGGCACCCCACCCCGGCGGGTCGGCTGGTCGAGAGCACCCCGACCGAGTGGTTTCTCGACCGGGCCGCCGCCCGGGAGCTCCGAGCCCCCTGAACTACCGGGGGGCCGCTCCCGAGCGAGCGCTCATCGGCTCGGACGACCGCGCACTTCGTCGTCCGCGTCCCAGAGGCGGATCCCCCCGAGGAAGGCGTTCCGATTGTCCCCCCGACGGACGCCGGGCGGCAGGCGGCGGAGGCGGCGCACGTTGCCGCCGCCGAGGACCACGTAGTCCGGCTCCAGCGCGGCGGTGAGCGTCTCCACGACCGCGAACACCTCCTTCGTCCACCGCTTGCGCCCCTGCCGCAGCCGGGCGGTCTCGCCGACGTACTCCTCGAACGAGCGACCCTTGCGGTACGGGAGGTGGGCGAGCTCCATCGGCTGCAGCCGACCGTCGACGATCATCGCCGAGCCGAGACCGGAGCCGAGTCCGAGGAACAGCATGCTCCCCCCCTCGTAGCTGCCCAGCGCCTGCATCGCCGCATCGTTCACGACCCGGGTCGGGTGACCGAGCGCCTTACCGAAGTCGAAATCGACCCAGCCCGACCCCAGGTGGAACGGGTCCCGGACGATCCTCCCTCGCCGGACGAGGCCCGGGTACCCGATGGACACGACCTCGTACTTCCGGCCCTTCAGCGATCGGAGGAGCTCGCGGACCATCTCCTTCGGAGTCATCTTCGGCCCCGAGACGAACCGGACGCGGCGGCTCCCCTGGCCGGAGAACGTCGCCTTGACGTGGGTCCCACCGACATCGACCACCAGGATCCGCCGGCGGGGACCGCGGCGCGGCTTCGGTGCCATCGCCGGCCCAGACGTGGCCTCCCTAAAACTCAGGCTGCCGACGGACGAGCCCTCCGAAACCGTCTCCGCTCCTAAGGAAAAGAAAAGGGGAAAGGAAAGGGTTGCCCGCCCCCGAAGGGGCGGGCGTTTCGGTCGCACTCGACCCGACTTAGGCCGCCTCGCGACCCGAGGAGGTCGCGATGAGGTTCGAGTGGCCCGAGAGCGTGCTCGACTGCCGCGAGACGACCGGCCCGAACGTCTGGTGTTCGGGGGCGAACGTCACGTGGACCGTCTGCGCGTGCGGGGTCGTCGACGATCCGACCGGCGCGACCACGATCGGGGACGCGGGCGAGCCCGTGCCCGTGTCCGACCCGACCGTCGGGATGCTGTACGAATACGTCCCGTTCGCGAGGTCGAAGACAA